>Ga0180436_10000667_pt1 | contig 34743 bp, 34 predicted proteins | sample SS_ome_2_FD_132434 | JGI IMG/M metagenome (GOLD analysis project Ga0180436, IMG submission 132434) | Hypersaline lake sediment archaeal communities from the Salton Sea, California, USA - SS_3_S_2 metaG | ecosystem: Environmental > Aquatic > Non-marine Saline and Alkaline > Hypersaline >... | reverse complement strand
GGACGATTCAACTCATCGTACTTGGTCATGATGTATTCGTAGGTATTTCGAAGCACGCCATCTTGGGTACCCACTAAGCGGTCGCGATGATCGTATACCATATAGACCATTTCTGCTCCAGGTAATTGTTTTTCGACCATTCTCCTTCTATCGTCGTAGGAATAGTAGTAGCAATAATCCTTAATTCCTGTTGTGGTAGGTGCATAGGCGAGGGTTCCGCTGGAGGAGATGAATGTTTCAGAGAATTCTGGTGCTAAAACGTAACGCAAAAGCCCAAAATCGTCATAAACGTAATAAGTTCTAAGCGGATTGGTTTCAGTTGCCAGAAAAGCCTCATTCAATACCACCTTTCCTTGCTTATCCTTGTATTCCACAGTTAAGGCATCATCATTGTTCGTGGCATCAAAATCCTCGCTATACACAACAGTTGCATACAATTCTTCATCATCATAGTATCCTGAGCTGGTACAGATTGTCCCGGAAAGTGTAAACAATCTGATATCATCATTTGAACTAGAGGTATTTGTCGAATAATCATATCTGAGGGTATGCCCAGATAGTCCATCCGTTCCGCTTGGTTGCCAATCAGATCCCGGAGCTCCCTGTGCAAGCACTCGGTTTAGTGGAGATTCCTCATATATTGGTTTTGAAAACGCATAGGGATCAGCTGATCCAAGATTAAAGTGATCCTGGAAGAAATCCTTCTGCATGTATAGGACATCATCCCCACTGGTATAATAGTCACGAAAGGTGCCGTTTTCTTCATCTCCTGCTGCGAATGGCAGATAATCTCTGAACTTCCTTCCGTAATCATCATATTCCATGGGCTTGACCTGGTCCTTGCCATCCGGACTGTTTCCTACAAGTATCTCTTGCAATGGCCTTCCCAATCCATCAAAGTACTTTACCGACTGCTGAATTGGACCTGAAGCTCCCAGATTACTCTTGGCAGTTGTTGTCATGATGTAGTTCTCTGCCCCGGATGGATTAGCTTCAGTATTTGCAGCCAGGATTATATGGTCCAATGCAATATCACTTCTGTAACTGCTTCCGGTGGTGACCTTAAAGCGAAGTAATACGGTTTCATCCAAATATGAAGTTAGGTCAACTTCTGCTCTATTCCAGGAATTCCCCTGATTCCCGGATTTACTCCAAATGGATGACGAACTCCAGCTTACACCGTCGTTGGTACTGACATGTAATTCAAGCTGGCCCATGTTTGTACCATACATATGATAATCGAAGCTGAGGGTTGCATTGTCTTTACCGCTCAGATTATACGATGGACTTAAGAGGTAGGCAGTTTTACTGGGATAATTAGGATAGGAGGATTCCACATAGGCATAGTAATCCCCGTGATTAGCACTCGATGGACCTGTACCGCCGGAAGGTGTAGACCCGGTTCTCAGGGTCCAGTCAATATCATCTCCTTCCGTATCATCCCATTTGTTACTGACCAGTTCGAAACTTTCAATTTCAGGAAAATCAACGCCAGTTTCATCTATCGTATAGGTGATCTCCAATTTGGGATGCATGGACGAAGTCGCATAATCGCTTGAGGCAAACACCATTTTTGTATAATACTGCTCTGTGACCAGACTAAGCATTAGTCCATCGCTGGTGGTGGGATTTGCCTGGATATCCTTGATCAAATTAGTCACATCCACCACATAATCCTGATCCACTGTGCTCGAAGTTGCCAGAGTGGCTTGGTTATTAGTAACCGTTGTTGGTGCCGTGTTCCAGGTCACTGTACTCTCGCTCCACGAGGTGGTTATCCTTCGAAGGTAGCTTGAATTGGACTTGTAGCCACTTCCCGAGGTGAGATTGCTTACATGTGTTCCAACTGCATACAGATATAATTTGGCATCGGTAATGGTTACATTATCCGGAAGTTGAGACAGATCAATACCGATTAGAGATTTATATATAACCGGAGCACCGCTCCAGGTCCACATAAGTGTATTTATATAATCATAATCGCCAAAATTCGTATTTTGAAGATGTAGATAACTTGATCCGGTACAATGAATTAAAGTTGCATCCTTGTCGGGATAGATGGTAAGAGTGGTCTGACTCCAGGACTGAATAGCAAAGGCCAGAATCAATAAGCTTATGAGAATTATCTTTTTCATTTTTTGTTTTTTTGGTAATTATTCTGGCTATTACTCTTTTTCTTTCTCTTTCTCGTCTTCTACAATACCGGGCCCTTCAAATCTTTTCACATCTCTTCTTTTCTTCCGCTCTGTGATCACCCAATGGGAAAATTCTGATCCACGAGGATGCTTTTTCAACTTCACTTTTGTACCATCCAGCATTTTTGCTTTTATTATCAATTCTTCATTTTCTGACCATTCCTGCATATCCAGATGGTAATTCCTTTTCTTCAATTTGATGCGGGGGTTGTCTTTCCGGTCTTCTTTACTCACTTTGAGATCCTTTGATTTTACTGAACTCTCTACAGTAATTGTTTTATAGAGGTCTAAGTCAGAAGTATCAATAACCACCATAACCTGGTAACTATTGGACGTGTCCTCCTGTGTAGAGACTGGAATGAGTTCCAGATGGTAATAGACCTCATTTTTATCAAGATCCTGAGCAAATAATTGAAGCGATGTAGCCAGGAATACGGATATAAAAATTAGATTGGTGAGTTTCATAGTATGATTAGTTTTATTGGTTAACATAATTGTATTCCACTTCCTGCACAAGATTTCCGTTTGGATCTGTGACCTCAATAATGCGCCCAAATTCATCATATTCGTAGTAAGTAGTTTGATTGTTTACATCCGTAATACTGGTAACTCCTACTCCCGGATCGTGCGTATAAGTTTCCATTTGAGACCCCTTAGGATAGAATCGAATCTCATCGGTGTATTGACCAGTGCTAGCAATTATATAGGTATCAGGGGGATTTACTAACTCGCTCTCATGATAAACCCAGGAAGCAGATGAACTACTCTTCTGCCAATAGGAAAGAATATAGGTGCCAGGATCAGCATATAGATCTAATGTGTATGCTCCATAATTTGACTTTTCTCCAGTCTTCGCATAGCTTGTACTGGCATTCTCATCTTCCTCAAAGCTCTCATATATGATGTTGTTTTCAATATTGGTATACTCATAATCAGTTTCGATGTAGAGAAATACACGGTATGCACTTCCCATTGATATTGTGAACTGATATTGGTAACTTTCACCAGCTTGAACAGATCTCTGTAGAGTAGTTTCTCCGGGGCCATAGGTGCCACTGAACACTTCATTATCATCCGAATCCAATAACCGTACTCCACAACTTGCCCCCGTACCACCAACTTGTTCTACAGTAATTTTCACGTCAATGTTTTGATCATGGTCAGGAGTCAGTACAGATCCTAGATCTGTCCAGCTACTTATATTTCCTGAATTATTGTAATCGTCTGTCCTGGTCTGTGAAACGATTTCATGGGTATTATCAATTTCTGCATTAATGATCTTTGCTACTGGAAGAGAATGGTTATATCCCCAATAGTAGCTGTCAACTACCCCATCGGACTTAGTTATAGTCTCAATGTTTTCGTAGTCGTCAAAACCATAACTTACACTTACATATTCTGAACTACCCGTTGGAAAGGTGGCTGTGGATATCGGATGAATCTCATCTTCACCAGAATCATAGGCATAATTGTTCAAAACCTTGGAAACAGGGGAGGTATTTACTTTTGTTGTCTGCTGTATCACCACCCCTGGCATATGTTTATAGTTGGAATTACTTGCATCATACATCTGAACTGGAGCCCCGGAACCAGCATCACCGGGATAGAGAAACTCGTTTCTTGTTGTCTTACCATTGCTTTGAGTTGCTTCTGTGGCAATGGGGTTCCCATGATCATCTGAAGTGGCATATGTAAAGTTTGTTGTAGTTATTACACCATCCCGGTAACTAGTCTTAGTTAACAAATTGTGTCTCCTCGTTTTAATTGAATAATCTGTTACAGCACAGTATGTTCTATCGAGGAAGTCTGAGGTGTGGTTAGGATGACTGCATATTAAGGCTGCGACTTTTTTTGCAGCGATGGAGATGTCATTTGTACTAGTTGTATAATTGTTCGATTCGTAGCTGTCATAACTATCATCAGATTCTTTAAGATAGGTGGTGGTGAGTTGTCCCCTTCCAATAGGGTTTTGAGGAGGTATTTCTGGGAATGTACTTGATGACGAGAACGCTTCACCAGTGTAGATATAGTGGTTATATGAATCATCTGAGAAAATCTCCTTTACAGTCATATATCCAATATGGAACCCCTGTGTGCTATAGAGGGGGGATCTTGGTGCAGCATTCAAATACTCTCCAAATACAGAAGGACCATGACCACTAATCACAGTACTCATTAAATTTGGATCCTGCCAGAAAAAGGAATTGCTATTCTTGTATGGATCTGGTGTGTATAATCTAGCATCAGAATACTCATATTCTATTTCAACGTCTGGTTGATTATTTCCGTACACTTTTGTGATTTTAGCGATCCGTAGCCCACCAATATCTGCTAGTGTTGGATCCCCATTGTTGTACTGATGTTTTTCGTAGCTGAAATTTGTTTCTCCACCGGTTGGATATTTTATCTTTTCCAGTATCCAGGCTTTCATATGAGTTTCTGAAACACTTCTATTTGCTCCTCCATTCAATGTTGTCCCATTACAGGGGTTTTGAATGCCATTTGGAATCAGCCCCTGATTGGTAGTAGCACCGTTGTAATAACCCCAGTAATCACATGCCAGCGAAAATCGCCTAGCCATCTGAGTTGAGTTGTATGTGAATTCGTATGGAGGTTTGGATTCTGTATCGTCGCCATTGAATTCTTGTATGGACTCCAGTTTAAGTCGATTTAGATCATGAGTAAGTGTTGGATAGCTAGGATAACCACTTGAACTACTACTTGTAAAGTAATCCATGTCCAGAACAAATTTCCGGATAGGGTTATCATTGTCATCTTCTATTATAATCTCTGAAAGATACCTGGCATCATCATTCACTTCATAGCCTGATGAGGAAGAGAATTTCGATAGGTCAGTCCTTAAACTAGACGATTCAATAAACTCGATCTCAATATTACCCGAGCTTGTGGTTATCTTACTTAACCTTTTACCCTTGACCTTATTGAGCATAATATATTGATTGGCAACTGTATGACTTGTGAGAGGTGAACAGCTTACACCGTTACCACATATTATGCTATGTGACAACCTATCACCAACACTATATTCCTCATCTTCATACTCAAGACTGATCCATTTATTTCCATTCACTGATTCTATCTTGTATAAGTACCAGGTAGTAGCGGTGTTATATTGCTGATTAATTTCACCAACCAGGTTATTAAATGAGTAGTTTAACTCGGTTGCTAGCCCCCCAAAATAGTACTTGGTACCATCAGGAGTAGTGATCTTCCAAGAATTGAAGTATTCGCCTTGAGATTCGTTATTATCAGGCTCAATGAGAAGATCCTCCCGAGGAATCGTATAAGCATTTCTATCGTCGTCAAACAGAAATTTCCCAATATATCCACCGAAGTTGTATGTATAGATGTCAGGTTCAGAGTCCACGAGACCCTTAGCAGCATCTCTATGATAAGATCTTGTGGCTGTATCAGGTCGAGATGATCCGGCAGGTTGATTATTCGGGTCTCCTAGATCCGGAGTTAGAATCTTGCTAAAAAGACCATTATCTTTGTACCATCCCCAACCTGCTTCATCTGACGCATTACCACTTATTATCCCACTTGTTATTCCTTCATCACGTCCGCCAATTACAGTTCTGGAAATCATTCCACCTGCATTTAGTGTCCACCCAAGCCCGACCCAGCTTGCTGTTTCGTTTATCTTAATCCCAGAACTGTGGTATGAAAAGGAAATTGGTAAGGTCAGATTTCCTTCCTGTACGGTATATATTGGAATTGAGATGTTTGGAACTCCGGTATGGTAACTAACCGGAATGTCCCCGTATTTCCCAAGGGATGCAGCAGTTGGAGTACGGGGAATTTCAACATTGAACTGACTGTCTTGTGCTGAAATTACACAAGAACTTACTATCAGGGCAAGAATTAAGATGTTTCTTTTCATCGATCGCTTTATTTAGAAATTGAAAGGAGGGGCCATAGGAACCTCTACTTCTATATATCCCGATTGATGAAAAAGGTAGCCTATCGAAAACCAACTATTTTAAGTGATTTTTCCTAAATCGCATAATTAGAGGCGATTATGGAATTCAATATTTCTAGCCAAAAATATTTCTTGAATTTTTCTGCGAAATGATAGGCTACCTTTTCACAGTTTCCGGATACATATAGTAGGAATAGTTAAATCACCTGTTATGAAAGTGAAAGCATTTACGCTGCCGGAACTATTGATAGTTCTGGTGATCATCGGGATTCTTGTGTTGTTGGCACTGCCACGACTGATGCCCCTAATTTCAAGGACCAAGGCCACTGAAGCCCAGCTTCAGCTCAGGCATCTCCAAACACTGCAGAAGTCTCATTTCTATCTGCATTCCAAGTACACGGACGATTTTGTTGCGCTTGGTTTTGAGCAGGAAGTGCTGGTGACTGACGGAGGCGCAGCCAATTACCGTATCGAAGTTGCTGCAGCCGGATTTGAGGGTTTCATTGCTACGGCTACTGCAGTGGTCGACTTTGATGGAGATGGTCAGTTCAATGTATGGGAAATTGACCAGGAGAACCACCTGGTTGAAAAAATACCGGATTAAAATGAGTTGGCTCGTATTAATATTGATCGGTCCGGTACTCGGATGGATTGCGGTTCAGGATTTCAGGGAGCGTAGGATCTCCCTGGTGGCATTATTTCTTCTGTTTGGACTCGGGACTATCTACGCAGGTCTTGTGTTCCAGTGGGACGAATTGCCTGGCAAAATCCTTGCAAATTCATTGTTTGGTTCAGTAATATTGGTATCAGGGACACTTTTGGTAAGGCTCCGGAGGTCCTGGGATCGTGTATCCACTCTCATAGGCGCTGGTGATTTTCTATTCCTACTAGCCATCAGTCCGATGTTCTCCTTCGGCTCCTTCCTGGTGTTCCTGAATACCTCTATTCTCCTGACTCTTGTTCTGTTTGGTGCCAAACGGATTTTATTTGGCGTTCCTAAAGATAGAACGATCCCCCTGGCAGGAGCTTTTGCCATATGCCTGGGGGTTTTCATATCCATTGATCAATTGCTGCCCATCGACCTACTGACAGAGTACGGGTGGATATATGCCATGGAATTATGAAAGCAAAGGATATATCCATCGATACTACAGTAAAGCAGGCCATCACCAGCAAGCAGGCCTGGCATTACCGGATCGTTCCAATGGAACTGAATGGAGATAAAGTGGAGCTTCTGATGGATCGGGGGAGGCAGATCAATGGGATCCAGAAGGAACTGGAGGTAGCTCTGGGGAAACAAGTGGAAATTAAGCTAATTGACGGGGTAGATTTGGATGAGGTGTTGGCAAGGTACTATCCCAGGAACCATCCAGAAGCAACCGTTTCCAGCATTCCTAAACTGATTGCCAATAAAGAGAATTTCATCCTGACCCTCATTGAGGAGGCCATGCACGCTGGTAGCTCAGACATCCATTTTGAAGTCCAGGAGAAGCTATCCAGGGTCCGTTATCGCATTGACGGCAATCTGGTGGACAAATACACCATATCCTCTTCCGATTATCCGGCCGTGGTCAATGCCATAAAGATTAAGGCCAGCCTGGATATTGCTGAAAAGAGGCTGCCGCAGGATGGAAGGATATTCTTTAACCGGAAAGGGAAAAGACTGGATATCCGGGTGAGTATCGTTCCAACGATTCATGGGGAGAAGGTGGTATTTCGCCTCCTGAATAAGGATACAGGTCGCATAGACCTGAATCGGGTTGGTTTCACAGAAGGACAGTTATTACATTATAAGAATGGATTTCTCAGGTCACACGGACTAGTTCTTATCAGCGGACCCACGGGTTCAGGTAAGACCACTACCTTGTATGCCACTCTGAAGCGGCTGAATACCCGGGACAAAAACATCCTGACCATTGAGGACCCAATTGAATACACTCTGGATGGGATCAACCAGGTGCAGTTAAAAGAGGGAATCGGGCTCACCTTTCCTGTAGCTTTACGCACCTTCCTGCGCCAGGACCCTGACATAATTATGGTGGGGGAGATCAGGGATGCCGAAACAGCTCAGATTGCCATACGATCAGCTCTAACGGGCCATTTGGTACTATCAACCATTCATACAAATTCGGCCTGGGGAATTATTTCCCGCTTGATCGATATGGGAGTGCCTGAGTTTTTAATCTCAGCCACCCTGAATGTGGCCGTGGCACAGCGACTTGTTCGTTTGTTGTGTCCGGATTGTAAGAAGGAGTCGGAGCGGGAAGGGGAGATGATCTCCAGGTTTCTTCCGGACTGGGTGGGACCTTCCTTTCACCCAAAGGGGTGTACTTCATGCAATTATTCTGGATTTAGGGGCCGGAAGGCCATTTTTGAGGTCATTGAGATGACAGGGGAGCTCCGAAGAAAAATCAAGGAGAAAGAATCTGAAATGGAGGAGCTCCCAGAAGAGCTGTACGATCAATCGCTGGCCAGTCAGGCCATCGAGCTATTTAAAACAGGGGAGACTTCCATAGCAGAGATACTCCCGATTTTGCTTAATCAATAACAAATGATCCATGTATAGAACATTCATCCCATATATTTTATTCCTGGCCATTTGCATCGCCTGGAATACATCAGTATCAGCCCAGGAGACGTGGTTTATGGTGCGGGCCGATTCCCTGGCAAAAGACATCCCCGCACTTGAAAGCAAGGTGGATATTTCTGTATCCAATGTTTCCATCCAGGAATTCTTAAGGGCCATAGCACGATCGTCCGGATTGAACCTGAACGTAGATCCCGAAATCAATGAAAACGTAGTAAATAATTTCAGTGATGTGAAGGTCAGGGACATGCTGATCTTCCTGGAACGTAATTATCCCATTGATGTGGAGGTCATCGGGAACATCATCAACATCAGGAAACGTGTTGTGGTGGAGACCATAGAGACTGATTTCAAAGGAGTCCATTACGACTCACTAACACATATGATTACGCTTGATTATTACCAGGCGGATCTGAACCAGGTTGCTCGCGAAATAACCAGGGTTACAGAGTACAACGTCATTCTTGCTCCCTCCATCTCCGACTTAAAAGTCAACGGATATGTGGAAGACATGCCCTTTAAGGGCGCCATGGAACAATTTGCCTTTAGCAACAACCTGACAGTGCGGGTTACCGGAGTGGGTTATTATGTCCTTGAACCAAATCCTCAGAAGGAGCAGATGGCTGAAGCAAGCAACGGGCAAAATCCACGGAACCGCTCCCAAAAAGCCAAACAGGAGGAGTATTACCTGAATGTTAAGAGGCTCAATAGCGGAGAGGTGCTGATCCATAGTGTGAATGCACCACTGGAGAATATCATAAGTGAGGTGGGGGATGAGATGAAGGTAAATTATTACATCTCCACCCAGATGGAAGGGACCGTCTCCTTGCAGTCGGAAGTGGCCAATTTCGGATCCTTTCTTGAAGATGCTCTTAAGGGATCGGCCTATCTATTTCAAGAAGAGGGAGGCATTTACGTGGTCGGAAGCAAGGAAGCTTCAAGTCTTAAACACGTACAGGCCTTTCAGTTTCAAAACAGGACGCTTGACAAGGTTACCGAGTTGCTTCCAGAGGATGTGAAACTGGAACTCTCAATCACCGATTTTCCTGATTTGAATAGTCTGTTAATATGCGGCGAGGAATCCAGGATCCGCAATCTTACGGATCTGCTCATCAGCATTGATAAGACCGTACCGGTGATCCTGATTGAGGTCATTATTGTCAACGTAAGTAAAAACTACACCATATCCACCGGCATAGAAGCGGGGATTGGCGATGCACCGGTACAAACTCAGGGTACGGTATTCCCATCCATTGATATGACCATAGGAGCCGAGGAAATCAACAAGGCCATAAACGGATTCAGCGGATTCGGCGTCCTGAATCTCGGAGGGGTGAATCCCAATTTCTATGTGATGCTAAAAGCCATGGAACAACAGGGGATCCTGGATGTAAGCTCCACCCCAAAGCTTTCAACACTTAATGGCCACGAAGCCACAATGAATATCGGAAACACGGAATATTACCTGGAAGAAACCAGCAACTACATTGGCACGCAAAATCCTTCTCTTTCAACTTCCCAGGTGTATAAATCGGTAAAGGCAGAACTGGCGGTGAGCATCCGGCCCATTGTATCGGGCGACGACCAGATCACCCTGGATATCATCGTGGAGCAATCCGATTTTACCGAACGGATCTCAAAAAACGCACCCCCCGGATCGGTGAACCGGAAGTTTGAATCGCTGATCAGGGTGAAGAATCAGGAGACCATTATACTCGGGGGACTGGAAGAGAAGAGGTACCAGGACAGTTCTTCGGGCACACCCTTCCTTTCCAGGATACCTGTGATCAAATGGCTGTTCAGCAGCCGCACCCGGCAGGACCAGAAGTCCAAACTGAGCATTTTCATCAAACCCACTATAATTGGATAGTATGAATGGATTGAGCAAGATACAGGCGGGGAAAATACATGTACTCAGGATTGATCTGAGCGATACGAAGGAACTGCTTACTTCCTGTGTGGATTTCCGGATATGGAAGGATCAGATTGATGTGGATCAGGAGTTGATGGAACTGCCTCTTCAGGATATGCTGGCGAAGATGCCTAGCTACTCCAGTGTGGTGGTGGTCTTTACCGGGGACCAGGTGTTGTCCCGTTTTTCTTCGGGGGAACCGAAGAACCTGTTTGAGGAGATGGAGGAAGAGGACTTCTATTTCCAGAAGGTGGAATTTGAAAGTGGATGGACCATCCAGTCGGCATGTCGTAAATCCACGGTTGACACGGTACTGGACTTTATTGTTGAACGGAAGTTTTTTCTACTCCACCAGGCCTTCGATCCTGCTGTGATACCAACAATAGCAGGGCTACTGGGTGATACGACTTTCTCATCGGGCCATTTCCGCTTTCAGTTCAGGGATGGTGGCCTGGTGTGGATCATGGAGGGGGATACAGCCTCAGAGGAAGAGGATCCGGAGACAGAGTTCAGCATCGAAGGGATGAACTTTTCACAAAAAGGGATCTCCATGCTTGCCGGACTGGTTCAATACATGAAGGAGGGATCAGCCGATGACGGCTTGTTCACCGAACATCAAGAGCAGAGCAAGTATTTCAGAAGATTTCGCAGGATTTCGGTTGCCGTTCTATCCGGATTGTTCCTGCTCCTGCTGATCAATTTCTTACTGTTTAGTTCCGTAAAGCAGAATCTGGACCGATTGAAGACCAGTGGCGAAAGCCAGGCACAGACCATCCTGGAAATTGAACGATTGGAAGCGCAGATTGAGGAATACCGGAATCTGTCGCTCAACCGGATCCGAATTTCGGAACAGAGTTATTCCTATTACCTGGAAGAATTGGCCCGGAACCGACCTTCGGGGGTGTGGTTCAATCAATTGACCGTAGATCCCATCCAAAGCAAACAGGAAGCCGGAAAAGCCCTGGAGACAAACAGATCTCAGATCCACCTGACCGGTGAAACCAGGGATCCGGTTACACTGAACGAGTTCATTTCTGCACTCAAGGATCTATACTGGGTAGCGGACATCGAATTAAAAAACTATTCAGTATCTGGTGCAAACCATAAGGCTGCTTTTGAGATAGTTATACGTAAATCAGATGAGATTTAAGAACAGATATTACCTGGTGTTGCTGAGTATTCCCATATTGATCTTTGGGTCATGGAAGCTTTCTGTTTCCCAAACCTATGAGACATTCAAGGAGTACAGGGTATTGAAAGGCAATCACCAGCGTTATTCCGATCCTGCACGCATGCTGAACAGTCTGCAAAAGGAGCTCTCTACCATTCGTGAACGAGATGTTTCCGATCCGGACTTGCTGGACCAACAATTAATGGAGGAGGTAAGCAAGAAAGCAGGTCCATATCGGATCCGGCTGGAGGCCTTTCCGGAAACACATGCTTATCTAAGCAGCAATTATCAGGTACAAACCTTCAGGCTTCGTTTTTCCGGCAGGTACAACAACCTCATGAAGTTTATACACTATTCGGAACATGAGATCAAAACCTGTCAACTGGTTTCTGTGTCCTTCGAGCGAAAGGTGCAACGGAAATCAGGTGAACGCCTGTATGTTGATCTCTATTATCAATCTGTCCATAAAATCAACTAAAGAATTATTCAATGATAAAAAAGGTTCTTAAAATAATCGCTGTAGTATTGCTTGCATCCGCTTGCAATATCATCTTCGAGGAGGATTTATCGAAAGAGGTGATCCTGGTGAATATGCCGCTTGATGGAACCATATCCTCCGATACAAGCCAGCTATTCTGGTGGGAATTGCTTGATGGAGCACTAGGCTACAATCTGCAAATTGTAGCAGGAAGTTTTGACAATCCGCTATACCTGCTGGTGGACACCAATGCTATTGGCAACAAATTCCTTTTCGAGATGATTCCCGGAGAATACCAATGGCGCATCTCCGGATGGAATAATTCCAGCGAAACGAAATATGGCTACCACCTGTTAACCATAACTGATAGTATTATCAATGAAGAATAAGAAGACACTCTACATTCTGATTCCCTTGGTAGGGCTCATCTGGGCTGTGGTCATCTGGAAAGTGATCGACTATCAACCCTCGGACAAGGATATAAATCCCTATACGATTCAGATATCGGAGGACCAAGACGTCGACACAAGTAAATATGAGCTGCGGTTTGGATACCGAGATCCCTTTTTGCGTTCATCTTTGCGACCCACCTCAAGTCCATCCTCCGGGAAACCGGCAAAAGCCAACAATATCAAACAGGTGGAGATGTCAGGTCTGTCTCCAGTTACCAGGCCACCCGACCTGGTGTATCGTGGAGAGATAGAAGGCCACCGTTACAAACTGGGGCTTTTGGAAGTGGCGGGAAAGCAAGTACTTGTCAGAGAGAAGAGCTCAGTCGGGGAGTATATCATTCTTGCAGTGGAAAGCGACTCTCTCACACTTCGTTACTGTGAAAAAAGTTTTACGTATGAGAAGCAATAAAGTTCATCAGGGAGGATTGTTCATTGCGCTGATGTGGCTGATTATCACCAACTGCGGGGCTCAGGATCAGTTTAATACCCGGAAGGTATCCGATTTTCGTGGCGATACATCCATTGTAGCGGACATACTGTCCGATCTAACAACGGAAGAGGTGGAGCCGGGAGTATTCTATTACTGGTTTGGGCAAGGACAGATCAACGCGAACCAGGGGGGCTATTCGGGCCATCTGCTTCACGGAGAGTACCTGGAATATGGACCTTCAGGGAAAATGTTGCTCAAAGGAACCCATGATAAAGGAGTGCGTTCCGGACGATGGATATACTGGTACAAGGCTGGCTCCGTACGGGAAACCAGAGAATATGAGGGAGGAATGCTTGAAGGTAATACCATTCGGTACAGTCCGGACGGCAGAATTATCCATTCTGCAGAATACAGAGACAACCGGTTACATGGGGACATGACAACGGTCCTGAATGATACCGTATTTCAGATAAAGTATAAGAAGGGAATTGAGAAAAAACGGGTTCCATTGCATGCATATGATGAATAGAATATCGGATCTTAGGGTAGTTAGTATAGAGGTATGCGCTCCACGGGGAGGCGCTCTCTACTACGTGATCTTTGTTGTTTTCGTGCTGACAGCCATAAGCTCCTTATTCGTGATGCATCGGGGAGCCAGGATGAGACAAGTGCAACAGGAACTGGCATATTTCACCTGCCTCGATGATTTGAACTCTGCGCTTACCCTCTATTTGTCAGATCCGGAAACCCACCAACATGCCAAAACAAGCTCTCTTGTTCTGTTTGAGGATACCAGCAGAAAGGTCCGGATCATCCGGGAAGCATACGGACTACTTGATTTGGTTAGCGCTGAAACCAGTTACCGGAATCTAACGCTGAGCAAAACGATCCTGGCAGGCAAAGATCCCTATCGCGGCGATTCTATCGCGCTCTATGTGCCTGACCGCAAGCAGACTCTTTATGCCAGCGGGAATACCATTATTCATGGAAATGCTTACCTGCCTGCAAAAGGATTGCAACGGGCATCCATTGAAGGAAAGCCTCTTCAGGCAGAGCAGCTTGTGGAAGGAAGGCTCGTCACCAGCAATGATTCTTTGCCCTTACTGGCGATACCGGTGCAGGAAAAACTCAGTTGCATGATGGACCTTGATTCACTGTGTCAGAAAGCAACTCCCATAACAGACCTTTATACGGCATTCCTGAGGCGTTCGGCAAAGGAAAATACCCTATGGTATGGATCTGATAAGGATTTCCAGATTTCGGGCTTTCATGCCCTAGGCAGTGTGGGATTTTGTTCTTCCGGGACCATCTTGATACGGAAGGATGCCAGTCTGCATGGGACCCTGGTATCGGCAGCATCGATTATTGTCGAAGATGGATTCCAGGGGGAGGTGCAACTCTTTGCACAGGATTCTTTGATTATAGGAAAGGAATGCCATTTGGGATATCCATCGGTTGCCTGCCTGAGCAGCATGCAGGTCAATAATCTTAATATGTCAGTAGGGGAGAACTCCCTCATTGAAGGCACCATACTGGTGTATCAACCTCATCTGGCTGCAAAGAAACCACAACTTACACTAAAAGAGGGAGTACTTATCCGGGGACAAGTCTACCATCAGGGGCACATCAACCTCCTGGGTACCATCCATGGAAGCCTCTATTGTGAGTCATTTTATCTGAAAACCGAAAGGGCTTATTATGAAAATCACTTGTTGGACAATGAGATTGATTTTCTGAAGCTTCCCCGGCATTTTGTTTCCATTGATTTAATAAACGGTTATCATGATCAGCTTATTGATATCGTGGATCAGCAGCTGTAAGGTCCGGGACAGCCATGTGCCGGCAACTTCAATGCTGGAAACGGTGGTTTCCATGACCATTCTGTTGAGTATCCTGACACTCTCTTTTGTGACCATCGACCGGATCAATAGTTCCCTGAATCCTGCTGCCCATTACAAAGCACACTTGGTTAGCAACGAAATACTTATCCGGGATGATATACTACTGGACGAAATGAGCGAATATGAAGTGGATGGATACCGGGTTCTTAAAAAGGTGGTTCCGATTCAGAAAGGGACCTATCGGGTGGAACTGACTGTAATGAATGGTTTTGGAATAATCATATATGTTCGAAAAATTCTATTATCTCATGAAATCATGTTATAAATCCAACGTTCCAGCGTTTACCCTTTGGGAGCTTATGATAGCTATGCTGATCACCTCCCTGATAGTGGCCCTGTCCTATGGGGCCTATTGGAAATTCACCATGATCCTTAAACAGGAATCAGCCCATGCAGAGCTAATGCACGGTATAAGGCTTCTTGAGCGTGAACTGTACCAATTAACACAGGGATGTAATACCATTACCAGGGAAGGGGAGGTGCTTGTTTTTGAATTCCCGGACAATATATATTACCTGGAATTCTCAGACAGTACCATGCTGCTCGTTCAGGAGGGAAACAGCGATGACTGTAAATTCACCTTGAACAATCAATATTCAGAAAACCAGGAGTTTCCTGTCGAAGCCTGGACTTCCGGTTACCTGAATCAGCATTCCGAGCATATCGACCGATTCCAGATCAAATGTAGAGCTGACCAGCAAGTGTACAATCTATCATTCAAGAAAACCTATACCAACCGGTTTCTATATTCATTAAAACAGCCATGAGCATTTCAATTTCCTCTGATAGGATCAGCGAAGAAAAGCGACACGAGAATAAGCCAAAGCCTCAGTTAACCAACAATATTTTCAAACTCATGCAGGGTGATGTGGGCTTACTCCAGTCAAAACGCCTTAAGGATAAGCAAAAGGCCAGACTCTTTGCTGATTTGCATTTGCTGCTATCGTCAGGATTGGACATTAATACTTCATTTGAAATCCTGGTGAGTCAGTCCACCGGTACATGGGAAAAGCAGCAGTTAGATGGAGTCAAACAGGAAATCATTTCTGGTGCATCCTTGGCTGACGCCATGTACAAGATGAAGCTGGCCGGGAGTTACGAGTATCACTCCCTAAAGATCGGAGAAGAGAGCGGAAAGATTGAAGGAGTGCTAAATGAGATCAAGCGCTATTATGAACGGAAAATAAAACAAAAAAGACAGGTTTCCAGTGCCTTAACCTACCCTGTCCTGGTATTGTTTACCGCAGTTGTTGCCGTCGGATTTATGCTAAATGTAATTGTACCAATGTTTGAAGAGGTATTCAACCGTTTCCAGGGCAACCTGCCTGCCCTTACCCAGAAAATAATCGATATGTCCGACTGGATGAAGCAGTATGGCTGGATCCTGGCCCTGCTGCTTTTCGGAGTGGGTATTTCTTTAAGAGTGTTACGAAAACAACCTCGTTTTCTTAAAATCTGGCAATTGGGCCTGCTTCGCATACCACTCTTTGGCAAGCTTATCAAAGATATTGAATCAGCCCGGTTCTGCCATATCATGTCCTTATTGACCGCTGCAAAATCACCCCTTGTGCAATCTCTGGAAATGGTTTCAGAAATGATAACATTCATTCCACTAAAGGAATCCATCACCAACATTGGAGAGGATATCTCCACTGGCAAATCACTGCATGCTTCTGTAGAGGAGACAGGTTTCTTTGACCGTAAATTCACTTCCCTGATCAAAGCAGGAGAGGAGGTGAATAAACTGGACTACTCCTTCAACCAATTGAACGATCAATACAACCAGGAGATCGATCATAAGCTATCGATTCTGGCTAGTTTGATGGAGCCTTTACTTATTTTACTGGTTGGAGGAATCGTGGCGGTAATTCTTATTGCCATGTATCTTCCCTTGTTCCAGATTGGAAGTTCGATTTACTAATATCCGTATTGATTAGTCTTTTTCCTCTTGATTTATACCGAGTTTCTCATTAATGGCATCATCCAACTCGATTTCTCTCACTATTTCCTTTATGAAAGCCTTATCTGTGCTAGCCTTTTTGAGGAATTCGGCTTTTTCCTCTCTGGATAATTTATCCGAAAGGAAACCAGAAATCAGCTTTTTGTCTTTTTCATTCATCATTAATAATGTCCCTGTAGGCTTTGTCTTTTTTGATTAATTCTCGAAGTCGTTCTTTACATCTGTAGTGCTTATCTTTTGCAATCTGACCGTTTTTCAGATTGAGTAACTCTGCTATTTCATTACAAGTTAGGCCATTCCTTCGATAGTTTAATACCTCTTGACATTTATTACTTAACAATTCGATATTGTTTTCAATAATATCAAGGAGAGCCTCTTTTCGATATTTCTCTTTTAGTGCGAACCTATCATCCTCTAATTCCTCAACAATAAACTTACCTGATTGTTTAATCTTTTGTCTCTTCTCCAGTTCTTTCAACCAGCTGTTCTTGCATATAGAAAAAATGTAGTTTTCAAGTTTGTCTACCTGATCAAATCCATTCTTCTCATAGAATTTCATGAATTTATACAATCCATCCTGTAAAGTGTCCTCCACATCTTCCATGGAGCCGCAGTGTTGTAGTACATAAATTTTTACCATTTGGAACAAATTCCTGATGGTAATCGAGGTAATAATTTCTTCGCACATTCTTTGTCATAGTTTTAGAGTGATTGAATTCCTAATAGCCACTTTAAAAATAACTCATGGCTGACACATTACCATTGGATTCTAAACCTATTTTTAGAACAAGTGAAATTTGGAAATGGATCAATTACAAACTGCCAAAAAAGTAAAAATAGTGCTCAAAAAGCGGTAACAAATCACCCCCATTCCGGATAAATACATAGAATAATTTCAATCATGAAGCAAACAGCGATAATGAAACAGAAAAAACATGAGAACACTAAGACTGATCTTCCTGTTGCTTTTCGTAGTAACTTTGATCGAAGCCCAAACCGTTTATGTGACTAAAACCGGATCAAAGTACCACAGGTCCGGCTGCCGCTACCTGAGCCGTAGCCAAATCCCAATCTCGTTGGAGGATGCCATCAGGAAATATGGCGCTTGCAGCGTTTGTGGTCCTCCCACTTCGGTTAAAGCCACTACTCCTGCTGAGACTCCAGCTAGTACTACCGTTAGCACTAACGAGTTGATTGGTAACAATACAAAAACTTCTTCCTCCCTGTCGGAATCAGCAAGCACCAGTCTGGCTGCTTCAAAAAGCCGAGTTGCGTATATCACCAGCATAGTAGATGGCACCGACATCTTTGAAATCAACATCTGGGATCATCGCACCGAACGAACCACCGTTGTCACCTCCTGCCGCAACCACGAGAAAGTAACCGTGCTTGAGGAGGATGAAGAATATGTCAAGTTAAGAACAGAGGATGGGAAGGAAGGCTGGTTCCTGCAGAGCAAGATGTTTCACTTAGTACCGAGTAAGACGTGCAAATTCCTATAGTAAGACGAAACCCTGTGTGCTTGTCTCGGTTCATAGCAATGCCTTCGGGGATGGACTGCGTTTCACCATTCCCCGTGGCATTGCTTCTTTTTATCATGAGAAATCTGAGGCAAGCAGTATGATTGCCGAAGCCTTTCAAGAAAACCTGGTTCAGGTGACTGGCTGGAGGGATAGAGGGGTGCGCCGGGGTGATTTCCAGATTCTGCGAAATGCCAACATGCCGGTGCTATTTACAGAAAATGGTTTTTATACAAACAGAGAGCAGTGTGAGTATTTGCTTGACCCAAATTGGCGGGAGCATATTGCAGCTGTCCATGTGGAGGCCATCACCGATATTGAAGCCAAGAGGCCTGAATTCTTTCAACTATGATCTTGCAACTCCTAAAAAATACAAAGGTCATTTCAACCATTGTAATTGCTGTTGCCTCGGTAGTTGCAGCACTGGTTCTACGAGGCGTATTTCGCCAACCTGATGTGGACCAAGAACCAGTGTACAGCCGAATGGAAGAAGTGAAACATGTCAGGCATCTGGAGCTGGTGACCTACTTTTTTGAGAGCATATACGATGTGACCCACATAGTAAAAGCTGACAAGGTCTACCTGCTGATGATCATCCCTGCCAGGATCAGTTGTTACATTGACCTGGAACAAATGCTTACGAGATCAACGATTCATCGGTACAGATCTACTTACCCGATCCAGTGATCGAAGAACCAGTACTGGACCTGGATTCTGCCCGGATATTCACCATGAACCAGTGCTATGTAACCCCTCCAAGAAGAGCTATGAAACGGTCCTTCGAAACGAGCAGCGCTCTTTGATCCGGGTCTAGAAGGATGTAATGAGGCGGGCCATTATCTACGGCATTCAGCCCGAAGCCAGGCGCTTGGGAGAAATTTATTTCCAGGGGCTGTTTGCAGGTCTGGGATATCGGTGGAATTTGAAAAAATGGAATCGCAAAATGCAGGGGAATTAATAGGCAACATACCGAAGAAGGTTCAAGACTTACGGGAATAATTCATATGCGTTCTTATACATATTTAAAATAGACAGTAATTATTCGATTTCGCAAAACAGTGCACCGACGATACACTTTTGTCAGTCGACGATACACTTTTGTCAGTCGACGGAGCACTTACATCAATGGAAGCTGGACTTAAGCCATATGACACTGAACAAATGTCAGGTGGCCAGGAACTTATGTCAGGCGACATTGCACTTTTGGCATTGGGATATGGACTAAAGGCAATGGACATAACACTTAAGTCAATCAGCGATTAACAAAAGCCATTCAAACCTGACCAAATGTCAGGCGTCGAGACACTTAAGCCATTTGACGATACACTTAAGCCAATCGTCGACACACTTAAGCCTTCTGCACGAAAAAGTGACCAAACAAGCAATTGCGATAAATAATGGCCAAACTCTCTCAACCGATCAACCAATGTTGATTTGTCCGTATTGAAATAACTAAAAGCAATTGAAAAATCAATATCACAATGAATAAAAGACAAAGTAACAAGCTGAATTCTTATCAGAGCGTGAAAGGCGTTCTGGAAGACAACCGGTGAAATCTCTGCCAAGATCGTAGCAAAGGAGAAACTGGCAACCCTGGCCAGTTCACTGGTAGCCTCAGGTGCAGTTTTTGCCTTTGAGGAGTCCGATGTAGAGCTGGAAGCTTCACTGGCATATACCTAGAGCGATTTGCGTTATGCCCGGGATTCTGAAACCCTGCAAATTGCCAGGGCAATTGAAGCAGATTTAATCGAACACCAGGAGGAAGTTTCCGAGTATATGGTGAGCGATGAAAATCTGGTGGAACTTCATACCCTGATCGATGAATTTGAGGACTCCTTGGAAATTCGAGGAGGCGTGAAGAGTGGGAGTGTGGCTGAAACTCGGAGACTGGCTATTCTTTTCAGAGTGGCCGACGATCTCCTAAGCAAGAAACTGGATCGTTTCATTGTTCGCCTGAAGGCAGAGTATCCTACATTTTTTGATGCCTATCAGAATGCCAGGATGATTGTTGATTTGTAGTAATAGGCTCATTGAACCATGAAGTACTTACGCAGTCGGGGAGACTAGTTCTCTTCGGCTGCATTGTATTTATCCAACCTTTTAAGAATCCTGGCCGCGCTCATCTGGTAGGGATTATCCATGAGAAATAGTCTTTTAAAGTGATCGACTGCCAAATATGATTTAGATAGCTTCAAATAGGTTAATCCAAGGTACCAGCTTACCCCAGAATGATATGAATTAGCTCTGAATGCGTCGTCCAAATATTTTTGGGCATTTTCATAGTCCTTTAACCCCAAATATGATAAACCAAGAAAATAACTTGATCCATCTGCCTGCTTTAGTTGTTCAATTGCAAGTACGTAATTCCCATTCAAGTAGTACTCCAATCCCTTCATTAGGAACTGATCTGATACATCTCCTACTACAAAGTTTTGAATTTCTTTGTTCTGAAGGGGAGTATAGTATTGGGAATATATTCTTGACAATGGATCGGTATTATGTGAATGAAGGATCAATAGAACAACTCCGGCAAAAATAGCCGCTGCAGGAAGTAAAATCAGAAGTCCTCTTCTCAATTTTGATCTTCGTTTTATTTCAATGTCTTCTTGCATAAAATATTCTTTAACCATCTCCTCCGCCAGCGGCAAATCAGGATCATTCTCAATTTCATGAATCATCGATCTGGCTTTAATAAACTCTCTGGTTTTTGCCCATATCTGGTATTCGTTTTCCAGGTTGGGATCCTTTTCCTTTTTGCTCTCGAACTTTTCCATCTCTTCCCTGGTTAGGATTCCTGAGATATAGTCATCAATGTATTGTGAGTTATCTTTCATGATTCTTTGTATTCTAAGCTTAGTGCCTGAGAAGAAATACTTAACAGGCTGAAATCCTTATGACTTCTAAATGAGGAAGCAAATCTCTGCAGGCACGTACTCTTTCTTTTGCGGATGTAAGTCTCCTTGCAGTTCAGTTTTTCAGCGATCTCCCTGGGATTGAATCCTTCCCAATGCAGGAGCAATACTTTTTGACAGGTTTCTGGCAATACGCTAAAAGAGGACCAGATTACGTTTTCATAGATCTCAATTTCGTCAGCTGAGGGAAATGGTTCTTCTTCAACACAATCGTGTTTTAACGGATGGAACGGAACTTCCCTTAAGCGTTGCCTTGATTTGTTTTTCCATTGGTAGCTTGCTATGGCGAATATCAGAGTTTTCATTTTACATCTTTGCTTAAATCCGGCTCGTTGTACTAGTTTCAATAATATGATAATTGTATCCTGAAAGATATCTTTTGCATCCTTACTGTTGCCTCCCTTGGTAATTATCATCCAGCGCACCATCGGCCTGAATTTCTTGTACAGGTAGAGAATTTCACTTCTATCTTGTCTTCTCATTCCAAGGAACAACTCCTCATCAGTAAAGGATCTTTTAATCCGCATATGTGTATGTATCCGGATTGACCCTGATTTGTTACCGGTAAACCACAATTAATTGACCAACCCTGCACGCATGTAGGGTGGACGAGTTGATAAAAGTGCCATTTTCGAAGCATGAATTCCAGTTTGGATCAAGAGGTTCTAAAGGACTTTGGACTCAGAATGAAGAAAGCCAGGTTGGACAAAGGATTGAGCCAGGAAAAGCTTGCATCTGAAGCGAAAACCTCTGATACTACAATATACCGAATCGAAAAAGGGAAAGTAAGTGCAAAGTTCGACACCATTGCTCGCATTGTTGATGCTATGGGTATGGAGTTAAACTTGATCGATAAGGAAAAATAATTCAGCCACAATAGTCAAAGGGCACATCTTGGAATTTACAGAAGAGCAAATAGTTGCAGGGATACGCAATCGTAAGAACGATGTATTCATTTATCTGGAAAAGAAGATACGTCGCCCCATCATTGCTCATGTTACATTGAACCGAGGGACGGACGAAGATGCTGACGATTGCTACAATGACAGTGTTATCGTCCTCATCAGAATGGTGGACAAACGTGACTTTAAGAATACGTGTAAGATTTCCACCTTGCTGTTTGATATTGCAAAGAAGATTTGGCTGCAACAGCTGGATAGGAGAGGACCAGCAGCTAAATATAAGATCAGGCATAACGAGGATACCATTGTACAACAGGACGACAATGAGCTGGATCAACCCCTTTTCGAGAAGATATTTGATGAATGCTGGAAGAAACTCACCAGGGAGTGTCGTCTGATATTAAAGTCCTATATGAAGGGAATGAGCGGGGAGGAGATGGCTGATTTATTTGATTATAAAACTAGTACGATCCGCAAGAAAAAGTGTAACTGTCATTCTACTTTAAAAGAAATGGTACATAATCATCCTGATTACAGGAGGATTAAACGTGATGAGGATATATAGTTATATTCGTAAATTGAATTGAAATGACCGGCGCGGATAAATATTCACAGCGGATGGCGGACTATATCTATGGGGATATGGATGCCAGTGAACGACTTGTTTTTGAGAAGGAACTGAAAACAGATGAGAAGCTGGCCCGTGATTATCATAATCAGCTGAAAATTGCCAGACGCATTAAAGAGAAAATTGAAATTGAAGAGACTATTGACGAGTCTGAGCTTGCAGAGGCGGATCGGCTCGTTAATAAGCATCGGGAGCAATTTCCAGAGGATTTTATAGTTACAGATGAAGACCGGGCCAATCATCAGGCTTTTATGTCTATTTCGGGAAGAACTGGGTCATTACGGAGGATTATATATCCACTGGCAGCAGCTGCTGCTGCAGTAATTGTTGGGATATTGATCATAAGTAATGTTCAGAGCGCTGATCAGGGTTCCAGGCTTTACATTAAATATTACGACCCCCTGGAAGATGCAAGATTTGTAAAACGGAGCGCTGGAGGCCAGGAATACAAAAAGCTACACCAAGCCCTTTATTTATACTGGGAAGGTGAGTATAGCACTGCAGATAAATTGTTAACGGAATTAACATCGAGCCATTCTGAAATAGACGAGGCGATCCTTTTCTTGGGATTGTCAAAAATGGGGGAGGGGAATATTTCTGATGCTGTGATTATATTCAACAATTACCTATCTGATTCAGATAAATATCGATACGAAGCTTCATGGTATCTTTCACTATGCTACATAAAAACAGGACAGTCAGAGAAGGCAAGGGATTTACTTCTAGACTTAACTTCAATTAATGGAGATTTGGGTAAAGACGCCACCAAATTATTGAAGCGGCTTGATAAATTGAATTAGGGATTCACTAATTAACTGCCCGTTTTCCCTTCCGTTTCTGTCTGTATCTTACAAGGACCAACACACTAACAATCAATCCTAGGCAGATCAGTGTTATTTGCATTCTTCTGTTTGGAGCTACAGGACTATCATCCCCAACCGTTTGGTATGCAGCCCAGTAATATGGGTGCCTGAAGGCCGGGAAGGATTCCTCAAGATACCGCAGCTGGGCATGCCGAAGTGCCTTTGATTTTCGCATTCCACAAGAAAGTCCCTTGTAGAACTGCGATATAATGGTGGAACTGGTATTGTCATCAATCGTCCATTGAGTGTGAACAATGGCTTTTGTCCCACCAAGCAGAAAACTCCGTGACAAGCTGAATATTCCTTCGCCATGATATAGAAGTCCACTGCCTGAGGAACAAGCATTTAAAACTACCAGATCTGTACTCAGATTAAGAGGCTCTATCTCATAATCGAATAATAAATTGCTGTATGTCGAATCGCTTGCTGAACTCAAGGCCAGGAAGGTGGACGACGATTCGGATGTGGAGGAGCTTGCGTGCATGGCAAAGTGCAGAATATCAGCTTCTCTTATCTGTTGGATGACCTTCTCCTTAGCCAGATTATCCTTGATCCACCTGCCTTGTATTACATCAAGAATGTGTTCTGCTTCTTTCTCTGCTGAACCTAATTCCAGCAGCGGATTGGAGACCATAATCGATGCAGAGCTATCGGTTTGATCAGGGTAGTTGCGACTATCTGTGTAATTGTGAGCAATAATTCTGAGTTCTGGCTTATTGATTCTAATATGATTGCGTCGTTTTGCAATATACTGTGAATTAAGTGCATAGCTTATCTCGTAATCGTACAGGAGATAAGAACCTTCGTCATCCCGAATCAATGCTCCGAATGGAATATAGGCCAGTTCATTATCCGGAACAATTATAATACGGTTTCCGTTAATACCATCTTCAATTGGCTCGACCAGTTTCTGGTAGAAGAATCTCAGCATAAAATTGAGGCTATCAGTATCCTCGCTATTATTTTCGATTGGGTTGAATTCAGAGAAGTACTTATTAATCTCCTCAATTCGTTTTTCAAATCCAAGGTCTAATGTGGATTCATAAATTCTAAGCCCTTTTCGATTATAGAGAAAGGCATATAATTCTCGGGATCCGGAAGAATCCGGATCAGTCAGCGTATATTCAATACATGTTTGGTACCGCCCAATTCTTGATTGAATATCGGCAACATAGTTTTCAGTGAATGGCTGAAAGCCAATAGTATCTAGCTCTTGACCAAAGACTTTGTAATATTCGGTTTCATAGGAACGGGTCAACTCAAACCTTTCCTGTTGCCATTTCTTGATTTTTATTGAATCCGATTTTGATTTGGATTGTTCCATCTGAATCAGATTGGAATAACTATCTAAGTTTTCCTTTAGAGTCAATAGTCCTGTTGCGGTTGTATCCCTCTGGCTTCGAAGGAACAATTCCTCCTTTCTGTTCAACTCATATCGAAGCTCAAGTGACTTGCCTATCGAAGCAAAGTAATATGCCAGATCCTGGTATTCAGAATCTCCTGTTAGTCCGTACAGTTGCAATGCATTTTCAATGCCACTGACAAAAATGTCATTCTGGTTTTCAGCCAGGTAGAGCCGGCTTTCCTGTGAAAGGTAACTTCCTTGAATTCTACTGAGCACTTTTATCGCCTCCACATTGGTAGATATAGCGAATTCCAAGTAAGAAATGGCATCCTTGATTTCGGTACGGTTTTTCGACTCTGGAACCGCAACCTCCTCTGCGTATTGAGCAAGTGCATCAATCTTGGCTTTGTAGATCTTCAGGAGCCGCAGGTCAAGCAAGGATTCTTTATTTGGTGGATTACCAGATATGTCCTTCGATTCGAATCCCGGACAAACAGATGCTAGCGCTAGCTGGATGTTTTCGAAGGTTTTAGGAAAATTCTTGTTTTTCAAGTAATACTCAGCAATCAAGTGGTATGCGCTTGCTGTGTAAGTGTGATGTTGGCCGTAGTTAACAAGATAGTTCTCAAGTGCTTTATCAAAGTACAGCATCCCTAGTCTATCATTTCCTTGATTAGTAAGAAATTGTCCATATTCTAGATATACGTTTGCTAGTTCATAATAAGTAGAGTCATACTCAAGTGTCCATCGACTTATACTACTTAGATAGCTAGAATGTGCTTTTTCTGGCATAGAAAGTTTTTCGTAGCTCTTGGCTTGCACGAAATAGGTACTTCCTATGTATGGAAAGCCATATTTAGATTTTATTTGAGTCGATTCAATACTATTTCTCAGAGATTCGGAATAATTACCTAATCTGTAATAAGCCTGTGCTTTGTTGAGATAGATCATAGAGATCTGCTTATAATAGGACTGGTTCTTCTCCTCAAAAGAGTGTATTATGTCTTCTGCTTTGAAGTAATAGTCAAGAGCTGAACTATTTTCACCTCTATGATACTGTAGGATACCATAGTTGTTGAGTGCTAGCACTCGGATCCTTTTTGCGGCAGGATTGTTATCTGAAATAATGCTAAATGCAATTTGGTAGTATTCTTTGGCCTTTTCGTAGCGGCAAAGCTTCCATTCAACTAACCCAAGATTATTATATACAAGTGCAATGTTTGTCGAGGGTAAAGAATCTCTATATTCCAAGATTTTCTCTAATTTCATTTTGGCTTCTACGAATTCACCTTCCTCATATAGGCTCAGGTACTCATTAAATTGTTTTTCTGCAGAATCGGAAATAGCTTGAGCATGTAATGGCTTGTAAATCAACAATATGAGGAAAAAGAAGTAGATTCTCATAAGCCTTAAAGTTAGGTAAATCTATGATCCTACTTATTTAATCTGCTCCTTTTTCCACATCAGGGTAAACTATGGAGGCCAGGAACCTGTTCCGCCTTCTGATCCATCCCCATCTCCATCCCCATCTCCGCCTTGGAGGTAATTTAGCTTAGTAGTTTCAATCTCATCATTTTGGAATTTGGTTTTTAAGTCTTTCCTGACTTTCGGCAATTGTCTCATGATTTTGAGTTTTGGTTCGACAATGCCGTTTAATCAGGAAGTCTTAAGGAAGATTTCTAAGGAAGAAAAAAGTCTGACGAATAATGTCCGACTAATTATCAGATAATTAACATGTTAGAATTTATTTGATGGTAAGGCTTGATTATTATCTATCCTAAGCCGGTAACAAATGGTGGCTAATCCGGATAAATACATATTGAGAGGTTATTATGAACTATAGCTAGGATCAGGAATTGATAACTATTCTACCTGAGTCCAGTGTTGTAAAATGATAATAAATATGGATTGGAGTTTTTTTAGATCAGGATCCAAGCCTATTAATTATATCAAATAGAATTTGGAAAACATTTGAAAATCAAACAAATAATTAACGTAAAAATCAAATAATCATGGCAAAACAGAGAAGAACAAGTAAGAAGGCAGGTAAAGCTGCATCCAGGGTTTTAAAAGATGGAAGAACAAGCAAGGATAGCAAAGCAGCTGCGGGAAGTGCTCTTTCACAGAGAGCACCCAAAAAGAAAGGGAAGTAGGTCAATCCTAATGCCCGCTTCCTGGTTGTTTAAATAAACACAATCGGTTGATAAAAGAGCAGTCAATGGGGTACTCAAGTTTGCGAACTTATTGACATGCTTATTGCAGATCATCTTATTTCAAGTATGATGTGTAAATAGGAATACAGAATTTTCGGTAACAAATACCACTCTATCCTGATTAATGCAATAAGGAGCAATTACAATACAACTAAAAGCTTTATTATGGTTAAAATTTCGCTTACCGATTTCGTTGACTATGTTTCAAAAGTGGGAGGGACCAAGTTCACCAAAGTCAAGACTATATACAATCGTGATCCTTATGAAAGGGCATTTGATTTTTGGCTGCCGCTTAGAGAGGCCATTATTGACCTTCATCGTAATGATCAGAACAAAAAAGAATTGGATAAGGTCTTGCTGAACCTGACGGACAGAAAAAAAATCAACACCTACCCAGGGTTGGTCAAACAATACAAATCATGGTTGGGACGAAAACAAATAGAATGGTTTGATCCCCCATATAAAATCTGGAATCATGGAGACCTTAGTGTCAAGTTGAATCCTGAACTTGGATTAGACATCAATGGGATTTTATATGTAATAAAGTTACATTTCAAAGCGGAATCCCTGTCCCAACAGAAAGCTGATTTGATTTTGCTTCTTCTGAATAAGGAATTGAAGAAAAGAGCATATAAAGATGTGAACTTCGCAATTCTCGACATCAGGAAGAAGAAACTCTTTGGAAGTACAAAGCTTGGGGATCAGCATATTGCTTTGCTTGAAGCTGAAGCCAACAGTTTTGTCAGCATATGGAATTCAATTGGAGCCTAATAAGAAATCTTATCAATCGAATGCACATCTACTATTTCAACCCGGATAAAATCAACCTTGAAGATATACATAGCCCTTATAAGGAGGTTGAAAACTCAACTTCAGATTCAAGTACAGCAGGAGGAATAGATGCGTCGGCAGGGGTAATGGGTTTTGGGAAGTTACGTGGAAAAGCAAACAGACGACTAAAAAAAAGCAATGCTATAAGTAAGGTTTATAAAAGTGGATCCAGGGGAGAAAAGGCAAGAATTATTAAACGTCATATATTGGCAAATAAAAGATTTATCAGACTTGAAAAGGGCTCTCAATTTAAGGATATAAAAGCAGGCCAAATAGTAGTTTTCGAGAACAGTTGCAAACCTGATCTCAAAGTAAGGGAAACGTTAAAAGCTTACGCTGAATATTTTGGGAAAGACATTCTTGATTGGGAGTCAAGGTTTGGAAAGAAGCTAGTGGTTTTTAGTACTTCAAAGAAGAATATAATTGGTAAGAGCTTAACAAGAAGAGCTTTCATAGAAGACCTCACCTTCGAAGTCCTAGGCTTATGCGTAAATGCAAGCGAAAAAAGAATTACCATAAGTCCAATAGTTATCTCAAACGATCTGGAGAAAAAGAATGGCTGAGGTAGTAACTCTTCAAATTCCCCAAAGGGTAACCTATAGGTCAACTTCAGAACTATCAACCAGGTTTTTCGCCAATGACTATTCAAAGCAGCAACCCAAGAAAATAGTTTTCGATCTATCACCTCTTGAGTATTTTGATACTGAAGGCCTGGGTTATTTGGTATTGTTACCTTTTTATTTAAGGCTTTTCTGCTCAAATATTGAAGTGAAGTTACCGCATCCAAATAATAGGGTTGCCAGTTTTTTTAGTTATTCACGAGCCTTAAATATTCTGGTAGATAACTTCCGAACTCCTGGAATTTCGGTTGTTGAAGATTATAATTTCCTTCAGAAACGATACCCAAGAATTCAAAGATCCATTAAATCCAATGTTGATGTATTTGAGAAACAATCGTTTGTTGACTATTTGCATAGGGGAATGGAGCATATTAGATTGTTAATTGAGGATAATGAGCTCTGGGAGTACTTTTCAATGTGCTTTTATGAACTGACTCAGAATATATTTGAACACTCGGGAGAAACCATGGGTAGTTTTTCGTTTCAATATCAAACGAGCAAAGGTACTAGAGGACCGGTACTGGATGTAGCAATTACGGATATCGGTATTGGTATAAAAAGGACTTTACTTAGGAATTCTCAGATAAAGCAGGGAAAGGATGACACATATTACCTTGAGCAGGCTATTACAGAGGGAATAAGTGGAACATCTGAGAGGGAGCGTGGGATTGGTTTAAAGGAGGTAGTTCAATATGAAAGCCAGGTTCAGATCACCTCTGGTGGTGGAGTAATACAAACATATGATGGGAACATTATAAAACGGACCAACACAATTCATTCAAGGAGAGGAACAAGTATATTCATCTCTATTGAGCTTTAGAATTCTGATTCCAGTATCTCAAGCATTCTAATCTATTTCTCTTGATAGAAGCGAAAATGCCGGTAACTATCACATAACGAGAGCTATACAAAACTTAGCAAAAAAAACTCACTTTTTGATAGGCTACCTTTTTGGGTTTTGGGGATATAATTAATAGACATGGATCCCAAAACTCAAATCACGTATGAAACACGCATTGATTTATGCTCAAAAGAAAGCCACAATTCTCTTTGTCGCTTTTGTTCTTATCTCGGCACAAGCTTACACACAAGAAGCATCCATTGATGTGCCCACTTATCATCCGGTTTCGCCAAATGCTGCAAGCTTGGGGAATTTCGGCTTATATCCGGTAAACAAGAATCTGGGAAAGGTGGCGGTTAACATACCCATATATGACCTTTCATTCAAGAGTCTGAATGTTCCCATCAGCATTAGCTACAATACTTCTGGAATAAGATTGAATGACATTGCCTCATGGGTTGGTCTTGGTTGGACGCTCAATGCTGGTGGTGCGATTATCAGGAACACCAAAGGTTTACCTGATTTGGATTTTGAGAGTGAAATAACAGACCTTACCGATCCTGATTTTACCAGTACGAACTACTCATACATGAAGGAAGCATGTATAGGGTGGGAAGATACCGAGCCTGACCAATATGTTATTAATGCCCTTGGAATCACTGGATCTTTTTATCTCGATCAAAATGAAGAACATAATGTGGAATTCGAGGATGCGTCGATAGCCATCCGGATCATATTGGAAGATGATGATGAAATCCATGCTATACTTCCAGACGGAAGGCTTTTAATGTTTGGTAAAGGCGCGGATGGTTCAGACGCCACGGAGCTTACCGACTCTAATCTTTCAGGCAGCTATTCTTCAAGTGACTTTATCACAGCCTGGTATCTGACAGAGCTGATCTCTAGTAACCGTATGGACACCGTTTCATTCACATATAAAGAGGTTGGTACAGGAGGAATGTTACAAGAATATGCCAAACCGGCAAGTGAGCGAGCAATTGTTGACGGAAGTCCTTCACCGAATATTGGAGTAAATCCTAATTGCCAACTAGGTCTAATGGAACGTAAATATCTGGATCAGATCATTTACAGCAATGGATACATTGAATTTGAAACTTCTGCAAATCGGTTAGATCTGGAGGATGATTATCAGCTGGATGCCATCAAGGTTTACGAAGTTGATGATAATGGTTTTGATTTGTTAATTGATGAATATCATTTCATCTATGACTACTATTTAAGATCAGGGGGGAATTTCCCCAGTGGTTATTCAAGCTATACTTTTTTTAACAATGACCAGCAGGAAAATAGCCGGGAGAAATCACTTCGTTTGCTTGAAATGTATCGGGGATCAACAACTGGTACAAAGCATATTCATCAGTTTAGCTATAACAGCACACAACTTAAAAGAAGATGCACCACAGCCCAGGATTATTGGGGATATATCAATGGTAATTATTACACCCTGATTCCACAGACAAACGCCACGACATGCACTCTTGGGATTAATGATAACATAATCTACAATTATGTAAGTCTTGGAAATGGAAACAGAACTGTAAGTGAATCCTTAATGAAGGCTGGTGTGTTGGAGAGAATCATATATCCGACCGGCGGATATTCGGAATTCGAGTTTGAAGCTAATCGGACAAGCACTTCTGACCTGGTGGGTGGACTGCGAATTAAAAGTATCTCGAACTATGACGATGCCATGGCAACATATCCCGCCAGCAAAAAGACTTATGTATACGAGAATTCGAATCTGATTCAACCGCTTGGTAATAAGAGTTATGAAAGACAATACATCTATGATATACAGGGCACATATGCCCTAGTATCATCCTCGCCTCATTTCAATAATAACATAGGAGGGGAACCGGTTATTGAATACGGTAAAGTAACCGAATATGAATTTAGTGAGGAAGAAGACAAATATAATGGCAAGACAATTTCCTATTATCAGACCGTTTCAAATGATCAGGTACTTGGAGCTTCTGTCAGCTTTGACGTTTTTAAGCATGATAATTATGTGATCGGTTCTACTGCAGTAAGTAATCTTTTGGATGTTGTAATGTTGGGATTAATCGATAAGAACTATTTTGAGACCAATTCATGGAAGCGGGGAAAGCTTACCAAAGAAGAGACTTACAAAATGAACGGGTCGTCTTATGTCATGATCAAGTCCGTTGAGCATGATTACGAGACTATTGAATCGGATACAATATTTAATAATTATGTGTATTCCCCGTGGGAAAGCCCATATGATACCTGGGATGTTGCTACTAATCCATATACAGTTAATGGTGATCACAGTAGCATTCAATACTGCTATTACCAAGGAGAGACTATTCTAGGCAAAAAAGTCTTGGAACAAACAGTAGTCAAAGACTACGACCAGAACGGTTCGGATTCGATTACAACCACTACAGAATATTTTTACGACAATGATACCCATCTTCAGCTTACCCGTACGCATACCTACGATAGCAAGGGAGAGCGCATCATATCACTAACACGCTATCCGGATGATGTTGCAACAACATCGACCCTCACTGGGGGAGATTTAAGCGCTGCAGAGCTCTATGAAATCAATAAGATGAAATGGGAAGGAACGGATAGTCAGATTGGTAAGCCTATTCAGCAGGAAGTATATAAGGATTACGACGATGATGAAGTGGCCGATGCCAATGAACTGTTGTCTGTACAGCGCACCATGTATGATGATTGGGGAACATCAGGGGTTCAGCCCGAAAGTATTTCTTCATTAAAAGGTGCCGTATCACCCACCAATCAACTAGAGAACCGGATAGAATTCCACGGCTATGATGACGATGGAAATCCCGATGAAGTATCCAGATCCAATGATATTCATACGAGCTATATCTGGGGGTACCGGCATCAATATCCGATAGTTAAAGCAGAGAATGTAGCCCAGGTATACCTGGAAATAGCCACAGCTGCTGCCATCAATAGTTTAACGGGTTACTCCGGCGGAATGGCCGATCTGGATGAACTGCTATGGGATATAGAGGGATTTAGTTTATCCACCCAGCGAGACAAATGGGAATCATTTAATTCCAGTCTGAGATCACACATTTCAATGGCAGACGCAAGTATTACAACTTACACTTATTTGCCACCCATTGGGCTTAGCAGTCAGACCGATCCAAATGGGATCACTACTTACTATAGTTATGATGATTTTAACCGTCTGGAAAAGATCAGGGATAAGGATAATGTTCAAGTACAGACTTATGAATATAACTATAAGCCTATTGAACTTAGTGTAGCTCCAACTAGCCTGGAATTTACCTCTTCTGCCTCCAACGATGATGTGTCGATTACAGCTACACAGAGCTGGACTGCAAGCGATAATCAGAGCTGGATAAGCGTCAGTCCTACCAGTGGTACTGCTGATGACGATATCACGGTAAGTGTTACATCTAATACATCTGGTTCATCGCGGGATGGGATCGTAACCATAGCAGACAACAGCGGATTGGGCCTGTTAAGCAAAACCATTGATGTCCACCAGGCAGATGTGCCATCAATTACATTATCAAAGAGTACTGTCGAATTGCAGGGTTCGAGCGGAAGCGACCAAGTCACGGTAACCTCCAACACAAGCTGGTCCTACTGGGTGGAATATACCGATGGATGGGGTTGGCTTGAAATCACCCGGACCAACAGTGGAGTTGAATACAACGCTACCCTTACTATTGCATCTACCGATGCCCCATCGTCAGGCACCTGGGAAGCACAAATTGTCATACAAGGAGGGGGCCTGACAAGATATATCAACGTTGAAGTTGACTCTCAATAATTCTAATAGGCTCAAAAATCAAATCAAAATGAAGACCAATAGAACACATTACTTAGTATTTACGCTGACCTTGTTCCTCCTTATACAAGCCCACATGATCTGCGGGCAGGATAACAGAGGTTATGAAGACCTTGAATTTCAGGTTAAAATGATTCCGGATAAATCTGTGGATTCTGAAGGAAACAGTTTAAGCAATCTGAAGGTGGAAATAGAAAGTAGCAAAATTGCAAATCCGAAAAAGATATACCTGAAGGTAAGATCCGTTGAGCCCCGGGAAATATACTTCATTCGAGCCATAGCCTATGATGTAGTTCAGGGAGGAGTTGATTTAGAAGCCTGGGAGTGTGAAAAGGCTGCACTTGAAAAGGAACGAGAAAAGGAAAGAATAATAAAGAGCGACTTGCCTGGGAATAGAAGGTACAAAGAGCTATGGACCGCTAAGCGTTATGAGAAACAGGAGGGACGTTCACTCAAAAAAGCCAGCGTGCAAGTTGGAGAGGCAGAGTTTGAGTTTGGCCCATTTTCTCCAGGCGATTATGAAGTATATGTTGGGATAAAGGATGAATCATCAGCAATGTATTTAGATACACGGAAGATTTCAATCCCTTCCGGAGCAATGCAATAATCATTAAACTACCATACCATGAAACTAATCAAACTAGTATTCATATCAGCCTGCCTTGTTGCATCCATGCAGATGCAGGCCCAGAAAGCTGACATTCAAGAAGCTTACTACACGATTGAATTGCTTCCCATATCCATAGTAGAGGGAGACACTGCTACTGATTTTCAGGTAGTGGTTGTTATGGACACCAGTGATGTGGACCACTACAGCAGCATCGCGGTCGAGAGCTCAAAAAAGAAAGAGGAGCTCAAAGTAACGAAAGAAGAGCGTAAGGATAATCCTCGCATCAAGGTGAAAAAGAAGAACCTCATGTTGGAAATGGAAGAGTGGTCCGAACCTGAGAAACTGGAGGTGACTGCAAAGAAGCTCGATGGAACTAAGGTAAAACTACGAAAGCATCCTCGTGGATCGGAGTTTACCCATAAAGTAGTGACCCTGAAGGCCACATCCAGAGATTTAAAGAAACACGAAGGTCCGGATATAATTGAATCCGATAAAGAGAAATAGCCAGGATTAATAACACAAGAAAAACAGACCAAGATGAAAAAGATACTGTCCATCAGCATACTGGCCCTGGCCTTTGTAATTCAT
>Ga0180436_10000666_pt1 | contig 34763 bp, 27 predicted proteins | sample SS_ome_2_FD_132434 | JGI IMG/M metagenome (GOLD analysis project Ga0180436, IMG submission 132434) | Hypersaline lake sediment archaeal communities from the Salton Sea, California, USA - SS_3_S_2 metaG | ecosystem: Environmental > Aquatic > Non-marine Saline and Alkaline > Hypersaline >... | reverse complement strand
GACTGGAATGAAGCCCAGTTTGATACCGAATCCAGGCTGTATTATGAAATGCAGCCCGTAAGGGAACTCAATTTTACACCCGGGAATCCCTTAAATGTCCAGGCAGGGCTTAGTTTTGAGTTTTAAAATGGCTCATCCAGGCTAATCATCATACATCTCGGTGAAATCCCTGAGCGTATTGGATGCCCTTCTGCCCTGGAAGAAACCCAGCAAAACAATCAGGGCCAGCACAATGAGTACAATTTTCATGGAGGACTCTTTGCCTTTCAGCGCCTGAATAATGGCCTCATAAAGCAGGTAGAGGGCATATAGATTTACTACCAGGCCAACTATGCCGCCCAGGGTGAAACTGATGGCATAGAAAAATGCAAGAAAGGCACTAATGGGATAGACCACCATAAGTGAAGCTGAAATCCTAACACAGGCTTCAAAGTCGGTATTGCCTCCACAGATAGCCGAGATTACCAGCACGACGACTCCACCAATAAACACTCCAATCATTGCTCCGATAACCGACCATATCAGGGACATGATCCCCACTGCACTACCCCAGGCTCCTATACCCATGGCTGAGAATCCAAGCACATTCCATAAAAGTGAAAAGAGACCGGCAAGGGTACCATAGATGGCCGCTTTGATAAGTGGTTCGACAAATCCCCCGCTCAGGGGCATGGATGCAAAGTATTCCTTTGGATTCAGTAGTGTTTCCCTGGAATCTTTTAAGATCTTGTTAAAGTCGATTTTTTCGTTGCTCATGATATCAGGTTTTGTTGGGAGATTTAAATTACGAAGATTCAAAGGTTTATGCAAACCTTATTGAAGATCCGCTAGCGGGATTCAATGACAGGCAAGATGAGTTTAAAGGTGGTTCCTTTCCCTTCCTCAGAATCCACCACAATTTGTCCCTCATGGTTGCTGATGATCTGACGGGAAAGGCTCAGACCGATACCGGATCCTTCAGTCTTGGTGGAGTAGAATGGGACAAAGATCTTTTCCAGGACCTCGGGGGGGATGGCCGGTCCGCTGTTATAAACTTCAATGGACAGGTGGTGAAGCATCCGTTTTACAGAAATTCTTATCTCCGGATCTTTGACTCCGTCCATGGCTTCGATGGCATTCTTAATCAGGTTGATCAGAACTTGCTTTAATTGAGAGTCGTCGGCCAGGATCTTTAGCTTTTCGGGTCCGGGATGAACCGAGCAGGTGATTCCTTTTTTCTTGCAGCCTGGCTCGTAAAGGGTATGGATCTCCTCCAGTAAAGCGCTTAACAGCACTTCCTCCTTCACCGGTAAAGGAAGCCGGGATAATTGCCTGTAACTTCCAATAAACTCGCTTAATGCACGGTTTCGGTCTGAAATCGTCTTCAGAGCCATGTAAAGATTATCGATGGTCTTCTGGCTTAGCTCGCTAACATCTTTGGATTTACCCTTTTCCTCAAGCAACATAAGTCCCGTTTCTGTAAGAGAGGATAGGGGGGTCAGGCTGTTCATGATTTCATGGGCCATAATCCGGCTGATGGTTTGCCACGACTCCATTTCCTTCTGTTCAATCTCTGGTTCAATGTCCTGGAAGGTGATAATCTTGATGGGTGCTCCTCCTATTTTCACCGTATTCAAAAGCACAAGCAGTTGTTTTCCCGTGGGTGTATTACTGAGACGGATCATTTGTCTGCCTGATTCCCCCATCTTATCTACTGCAGCTGTGAAGAGAGGTGCGCTCTTTCTGATTTCCGCCCAGCCTGGCCTGCGTGTATTATATAATCCCAGGGTGTTCAGAGCGAGCGGATTGATCAATTCGGGTTCGTGCTTTTCATCCAGGGTTAATGCGGCTGTATGGATATGTTCCAGGATGGTCTGAAGGTACTGGTATTGTGTTTCTTTCTCGATTTTTGCCGAGGCAATGGCACGGATGATTTGTTGAGCGGAATCCGCAAGGCCCTCGAACCCCAATCCTGCTGCCTTATCCCGGATGGTCTTATTAAAGTCGCCATATCGGATGGATTCAAGCAGGGATTCCACAATCTGGTTGGTACGGGCAATGGAACGGAAGAGTTCAGTGATAAGGGCCACCAGGACAAGGCTTATACCTACGACTGAAAACATCCTGGTCTCCCTGCCGATGACCAGGGTCAGGGCCAGCATAACTATGAAAATCAGGATCAGACGGATGGAAATCCGCAGCATGTATTTATTGAATACCATGTTTCTTCATTCTCCTGTAGAGGGCATTTCTGTCAATCCCCAGGTCAGCAGCGGCCCTCGTCACATTTCCCCGGTTTGTAATCAATGCTTTTTGAATCAGTGTTTTCTCATTTTCCTCTATATTCAGTGTGGCCTGAGTAGAAGTCCCCATTGCAGTGGTCCCCAGCTGATCAAAACGAACCTGTTTATCTTCCGCCATAATGACTCCCCGGGCCAGGGTATTCTGCAGTTCCCGTACATTTCCCGGCCAGTGATATTGCTGCAGCTGCTTCATGCTTTTCTTACTGATCTCCAGCCCCGGTTTCCCGTATTTCCGACAGGCCTCACTCAGAAAGTGTTCGGCAAGCAGGGGAATATCATCCAGGCGGTCTCTGAGCGGAGGGAGAACCAGTTCAATGGTGTTCAGGCGATAGAGCAGGTCGCGCCGGAACGATCCGTTTTCTACCATTTGGTGTACCGCTTGATTGGTGGCGGAGATTAATCGGATATCAATGGGTATATCTGTCTCTGCACCAATCCGGCGTATGGATCTTTGCTCCAGTACAGTAAGCAGTTTGGTTTGCATGGTAAGCGGCAGGTTGCCAATCTCATCCAGGAAGAGGGTGCCCTTTTCAGCCAGTTCAAACCTGCCTGGCTTGTCCTGTATGGCTCCGGTAAATGACCCTTTCTGGTGTCCAAAAAGCTCTGATTCGAACAGGGTTTCGGGAATGGCTCCCATATCTACTCCCATAAAGATCGCCCGTGCCCGATCCGAAAGCCGGTGGATGGCACGTGCTACCATCTCCTTCCCTGTGCCATTTTCTCCCAGGATCAGAATGGAGGCGTCGGTTGGAGCAATGATCCGAATGTTCTCCTTCAGCTTCTCAACCACGTCGGATGTTCCCAGTATCTGGTTAAAAGGCATGTCTCCGTCTGCTTCCAATGCCCTGGCCACATTCCTGTATTTTTCCTTCTCCTGTCTGGTCTCCTTTAGCTTCAATGCTGACAGGATGGAGGCATGCAGTTTGGCATTTTGCCAGGGTTTCAGGATAAAGTCAAAGGCTCCCGCCCGGATTCCTTTCACTGCCAGTTCCACATCTCCAAAGGCAGTCATCAGGATCACCACTGCCTGGGGGTCCTGCTTCCTTATGATCTCCAGCCATTTGATTCCTTCGCTTCCCTCTGTTTTTCCCCGCTGAAAATTCATATCCAGCAGGATCACATCGTAATGCTCCTTCTTTAGCTGCACCAGGCTCTTTTCCGGATCGGAGAGCACCGTCACTTCAAATTCCAGCTGTTCGAGAAACATACGTGCTGTTAACAGCACATCATGATCGTCATCGATGATCAATATCCTGGGATGATTCATTGTGGTTCTTTGTTCTACGAATGTATGATATTCCGGCAGGCTTTACAAATTGCAACGATAACGAACAGGCGAATGCATTATAAACGAGCACTTTCAGAGGAATAATTCGCAGTAATAATCTCGTAAATAACACATAATAAGGAAGATAAAGTAAATGGCACATCTCTTGCAAAAGGTTAGAAAAAATACGACCATGGTAAAGCACTATTTCAAGGTTACTTTTCGTCATATCAGAAAACACCTCCTGATTTCCATCCTGAATATTGCCGGTCTTGCTATCGGGATTGCCTGTTTTGTGTTGATTATGCTCTACGTGAATTACGAGCTTAACTACGATAAGTTCAATGAGCACTACGATGACATTTATCGAATTGGCGTGGAAGCCCAGTTTGGCAATACGGAGATCAGACAAACATGGACGCCGGCTCCATTGCCAGCAGCCATGTACGAGGAATTCCCGGAGATCAGGGCCATTACCCGTATCGCTGACAGGTCCCAGACCGTCAGGATCGGGGATCGTTTCTTCAATGAGCCAAATGCGGCCATGGTCGATTCCTCATTTACCGAGATTTTTACACTGGATTTTGTAGAAGGATCCCCGGGAAAGCATCTGAATGAACCCGGACAGGCACTGCTGGACAGGAGTACTGCACTTAAGTACTTCGGGGATGAACCGGCTATGGGACAGACCTTTCTTTACATGGATACCATTCCTCTTACGGTAACTGGTGTCTACGAAGACATCCCGGCGCAGGCACATTTCCATTTCAATATGCTGCTTTCCCTGGTGTCTGCCCCTGGTTTCTACGATGGTGATCAGTGGTTCGCCAATAATTTTAAGACTTATATGAGACTGGAGCCAGGCTTCCCGGAGGAGGACCTGGAGGCAAAGCTCCCCGATTTTATTAATAAATACCTGTTTGGCGGAGAGTATTTTGACTTTGCCGACGAGGAGAATTACTGGAAATATTACCTGCAGCATATCCGGGAGATCCATCTGGGATCGGATTTGAACGGCGAGTTTGAACCAAATGGCAATTTAGCCTATGTCCGTGTCTTTACAATCGTAGCCCTGCTGGTGCTGGTGGTTGCATGCATTAATTTTATGAATCTTACTACTGCTTCTTCCTCCATCCGGGCCCGGGAAGTGGGTGTGCGTAAGACCAATGGTGCGAGCCCGGGATTGCTCAGGGAACAGTTCTTTGCCGAAGCAGTCATCATCAGCATCCTGTCCCTGATCCTGGCCATGGGCCTGGTGGAATCACTGATGGGAGCATTTCAGAATTTCACCGGCAAAGAGATCAGCCTGCGTTACCTGGATAATTTTCTTGTGGTCCCGGGTCTGCTGGTTCTGGCCATCATTGTTGGGCTGTTGTCCGGAACCTATCCTGCACTCTATATGAGCAGTTTTTCGGCCGTGGAGTCTCTTGGCTATGAGGGGGTAAAGCAAAGCAGAAGCTGGTTTCGAAACATCCTGGTGCTCTTCCAGTTTTCCGTGGCCATCTTCCTCATTGCAGCCACCTTTGTGGTCCAGAAGCAGGTAAGCCTGATAATGGATGAATCCCTGGGCTTTAACAAGGAACAGGTCATACTGGTGCCAGATATTCACTACGTGGATAATCTGGAAACATGGCAGGACAGGCTCAGGGCAATTCCCGAGATCGAGGAAGTGGCTCTTTCTTCCCATGTTCCGGGGGACAAGAACACCAACTGGGGATTCGGGGCCGAGGGTGTGGATGCTAATTTCTCCTTAAACGCTACCATTACCAATGAGAGTTACATAGAAGTGATGGGGATTGAAATGGTGGAAGGACGTTACTTTTCAAAAGAATTCGGTTCGGACACAACAAAGCTCGTACTGAACGAGACTGCTGTCCGTGATCTTGGGCTTACAGATCCCGTTGGAATGACCTTTTATCTGTGGAATGATCGGGAGCTGCCCCATGAGGTCATCGGAGTTGTAAAGGATCATCACTGGGAGTCGAAACACGCAGAGGTAAGACCCCTGGGCATGATGCTTCTGGGCTGTGCAGGTTGGACCACTCCACGCTATTTGAGTGTCAGGTACAATGGAAAGGAGAGCAGCAAAGTTATAGAGATTCTTGAAGCGCAGTGGGAGGAACAGGTACCGCAAATTCCCTTCCAGTATGAGTTTCTGGATGAACATTACGAGGTCATTTACAACAATGAGAAGCAGACCCGTTCCCTGCTCTATATTTTTGCGGCCATCGCTATTTTTATTTCCTGCCTGGGTCTGTTCGGTCTGGCCTCCTTTATGGCAGAAAGAAGAACCAAGGAAATTGGAATACGAAAAACCAACGGGGCTACTACAAATCACATACTCAGATTGCTTTCACTGGATTTCACCAAGTGGGTCTTACTTGCCAATATCATCGCCTGGCCACTTACCTGGTGGGCCATGAAGAAATGGCTGGAAGGTTTTGCCTACCGGATTGATATTCCATTCTGGGTGTTCCTGGTGGCTGGTGTTCTGGCCTTTATCATTGCCCTGGTCACGGTTAGCTTTCATGCCATCCGGGCAAGCCGACAGAATCCGGGTATGTCACTCCGATATGAATAAGGAATAGATCAGTTAGTGAAGAAGGCTAACTACATAGAAGGCTGGAGGCCCGAATCAAAGGACTCTTCAACAGTTCTGAACCAGGAGGTGGCATGCCGGTTCAGATAGAAGAGGATCCTATTGCGAAGTCCGGGGATAATCAAACGATCACCTTTCAGCATTCCATTGATGGCTTTTCGGGCAATCAATGCAGGTTCCAGCGTTTGAATATCTTCTTCGAATATCCTGCCCATGTTCTCCATCTGCTGTACGATGCTTTTGATGGGAGCAGGATGTACCATGCTGACTGAAACTCCGGAGTGCTTTAAATCCTCCTCAAGTTCCTTGGTAAAGGCATACATCTTCGCCACCGAATGCTGCAGGTCGGTACTGAACTGTTCCTTCCTGAAAGGGAATGGAATGATATGCTGAACAAATGAAGAGGAGAGGCTTTTAATCTGCGGAAGCAGACTCCATGTCAACAAAGCTGCTCCTCTGAAGCGTGTCTGAAAATCGTCTTTTGATAGTTCTGAAATGCATTGGTTTTCTCCCCTCGACCAGTCACAGGTAATATTATTGATCAGGGCCCTTATTTCATACTGGTCCTTGATTTTTTTTATGAAGGCATGTATTTCATCCTGGTTGGCGAGATCAAGTTTGATGGCATTCACCTGAATATCATGCTTTAGCTGCAATCCTATAGCGAATCTTTGAAGATCAATGGATGTGGTAGATACCAGGATCAGATTGCATCTTTTACGGGCAACTTCGCGGGCCAGGGCTCTTCCCAGTTCGCCTTCGGCTCCTAATATGATGGTGTACGGTGAGTTCACTTTACTACTTGTTATGCTATGACTATATTAAAAAGACAACTTTAATCTGAATAGGATGCGTCTACATTGTTATTTTTTCATTAAAAACTCACTCCATCCTTCTGTTATATCTATAAGATGCAATAACCACGCCAAACCCCATCGGCATGATGAATTTTTCCAACTTAAAGTTCAGGATTTTAATAAGTCTATCCTAGTGCCTGGGACTTGCTCAGGAGGCAATTCCGGGATGAAAATTTAACAATCGCTACGGAGTTATTAACAAATGGGGGCCGGATATTACCAGGTGCGTTTCAGGCTATAGATTTCTCCCTTTCTCAGGCTAACAGATTCCTCACTGGAAAACAGGTGTATGGTATCGAATCCGGATTCAGGGAAGTATAATTCAGTCAGTACCAGCTCCCCCTGGTCCACAAACAACTCAATGGACGAGAGGTCAATAAACGCATGGAATCTGATCTCTCCCTCTTTGGAGATCTGGTATGGAGCTGAATGGAATCCCCGGAAATGATTTGAAAAATCAATCTTGCCCGATGCATTTCTGGAAATGAATACCTGCCTGGTACGGGTATTAAATGCTACGATCAATTGCTCCTGTTTTGTACTCTCCAGAACGATTCCGAATTCCGTTTCTTCATCCAGTGGATTATACTCAAATACCAGGTCAATCTCATACAGTGGATAAGCATTATCAATGTTGGGCCCCACATTATTTCTGCCTTTTACAGGCCCGGGTTCGAGTTCAATTCGTTCCCCTCTTAGCACTTCGGTTTCCACAACCGGGACAGAACGGAGCAAATAGCCATTTTCAGCGCGAACCAGTTTGAGCTCCCTGGGAAGGGTCATGGCGCTTCTCCATCGCTCGGTAGGAACCTGGTTGGCATATTGCCAGTTGCTCATCCAGCCCAGGAAGATTCTTCTGCCGTCACCTTCGGGAATATCCGACCAGGTAACCCCGGCATAGTTATCTTTTCCATGGTCGATCCACAATGGATCAGTTCCAGGATTCTCATTGTGGAAGTGTTTCCCGTCAAATTCTCCCACAAAGTACTGGGTGGCCGATCCGCCATTGGGTCCGCCGGGGTTAATGCTTACCAGGAGGACCCACTTTTCTTCTCCATTGACATCCATAGGAAAAAGATCGGGACATTCCCAAACACCTCCATGGGCACCTGTATCCTCCCCAAATTCGCTTTCCAGAGTCCAGCTGATCAGGTCGGGTGATGAAAAGAACATGATCCGGTCATGGGCTGCCAGTGTCATAATCCATTTTTCACCTTCCGTATACCAGCTTACCTTTGGATCCCGGAAATCTCTTATGCCAGGATTTTTCAAAACAGGATTCCCAGGGTATTTGGTCCAGCTTCTGCCTTTGTCCAGGCTGTATGCAATGCTCTGGTACTCGAAAAGATTACTTCCCTCCTTTTCCAGTGCATGGTTATGATGAGTGAAGATGGCCACCATGGGAGGATTCTCCTGGCTTCCAAGGCCGGAGCTGTTACTCCAGTCGATGACTGCACTCCCTGAAAATATGGTCCCCAGGTTATCGGGATACAGAGCTATGGGAAGATGTTCCCAGTGGACCAGGTCCGTTGTGATGGCATGCCCCCAGTGCATGGGTCCCCATACCGTGTTATAGGGATGGAACTGATAGAACAAATGATATTCCCCTTCATAGTAGACCATGCCATTGGGATCGTTCATCCACATGGAATCGGGGGAGAAATGGAACTGGGGACGATATTGTTCCGTGTATCGAAGTTCCTCAGTTGTGAGATGTTCCGGGGACTGAGTTTTACAGGCAGACAAGAAAAACAGTGCAATAAGTAAGAAACTGATCAGGACGTTCTGGTTTTTCATAGCTATGTGATCTGGGTATTTATCCGTGAACTCCTCTTATAATATCCATGGCCTCACTGGTAATTTGTGCGGTACGGCCGGTGGAAGGACAGCGGCCCTGACCATTCAGCTCGTTAACGATGGAGGTGATCAGGGGCATCTGGATATGTTCGGGCTGAATAATGGGCATGGTCTCTTTTTGATCGCCAGCCTCCAGGATGATGGGGGCAAAGCTGAAGATGCCGAAATTGAGTTTCCCTTTTTCCCCATATACCTCCACCAGGTCCCGGTGAAAGGCTTTGGGAGTAACAAAATTCCAGCTGCCTGATAACAGCACATCCTCGGGAAGAATCAGGGAGGCAGAAAGGCTGTCTTCTGGTTCATACATGCCGGCCACATTGCTTATTTTTCCGGATACTTCAAGGGGATTGCCAAAGATGTAAAACAGGATGTCCAGGGCATGGCAGCCCAGATCGTGGAAGTATCCGCCCCCGGCATCCTCCGGGATGACCCTCCAGGGCAGGTTCTCACGGTCATAATCCTCGCTCCGGGCCGGGTAGTACTGTTGCAGGTTAATATGCAGGATCTTTCCCAGGGTCCCGCTATCGATGATTGATTTTACCTTTTTGAAGTAGTCAAGCCCCCTTCGGTAAAAGGCCACAAATACGGGTAGACCGGCTTTTTCGGCAGCTTCGTTTATGATCCGGCATTCTTCAGCTGTCCGGGCCATTGGTTTTTCGATATATAACGGCTTCCCTGCCTTGATGGTCTCCAGCGCATATTCCAGATGCGATCCGGGAGGAGTAGCTATGTAGACAATCTCCACATCCGGGTTGTGAATAACCTCAATGGGATCTTTGTGGACGGTGGGGATCCCATGCCTGGCGGCATAGTCTTCCGCTTTTTTGAGGGTTCTGTTTCCTACGGCTACCAGCCGGGAATTTTCAATTTTGTTGAAAGAGGGAGCACTCTTTTTTTCGGTCACATTTCCGGTGCCGATCATGCCCCAGCTAATCGTTTTCTCAGCCATGAAACCAAGATAATGAAAATACAAAAGCCCCCGAAGGGGCTCTTGTTATGAAATTTCATAAGATGATGGAATAGCTTCCCCTGGTTCTGCTAAAGGAGCGCTTTCTTACAGTATTCCCTGCAGATTGCCGTTTCCTTAACGGAGTTTGAGCCCTCCGGGACTTTGTATTCCAGTTCGATGTCGCAATAGATGGGCCAGGCATTCTTCTGGATCAGTTGCAATACTTCATGTATTGGAGTATCTCCCTCTCCAAAAGGCTTATTCACATTGCCTTTGACTTCATGATCCTTGGCGGTCTTATCCTTCACATGAATGCTGGCAATCTGCTCGTGGTATTTTTCAATGAAAGCAACTGGGTCTTTGCCAGTAGATCCCAGGTAGTGCCCGATATCGAAATTGAGACGGTTGGCCGGGTTCATGGCCAGGAGCTTATCCACATCAAAACCTTCCTCGGCATACTGGAAATGGTTGTGGAATATGGCCACCATTCCTGCTCGCTCGGCTGCAGCACCCACCTTGGTGCAATTTTCCTCCCCAATCTCAGTAGTGATCCCAATAGCCCCTAAGGCTTTAGCTACCTTGAAGGAATAGTCCAGTTCTTCGTCACTCATTCCTGCGGTCCACTTGTAAATATGAATATTCACTCCGGCATCATTGAATTTCTTCTTCAATGCTACATATTTATTCATGATATCATCCGAATAGCGCCAGGCCTTGATTTCTTTCTGGTACTTGGCAAAAGCTTCCTTTTTCTCATCTGACTGTTCGTCAAGACGTCTCATTTCTCGCCATGTAAGCGGATTTTCAGGAGCTCCCAGATAAGCTTCAATACCGGTTCCCATCAGTTCCACAGAGCTTAGCCCTGCATCCACACAGGCCTGGAGAACAGCATCTACTTCTCGTATGTCCCTGAAACTATAAGTAATCGCTCCGATCTGTACTCCGTCGTATTTGGAGTCAGGCTTCTGTCCCTCGACGGAAACGGAGGTAATTAACATTAGCAGAGCCATTGCCAGAACGGATGCCACTGATTTGATTGTTTTGTTTTTCATGTTTGTTTTAATATTTAATAAGTTCTTATAAACTCCAACCCTCACGGTACTCGTAGTGGAAGTACTCATTTGCTTCAGGAAGGTTGGTGATCTTCATGTTCTCAGCGTCGTATTCCAGGGTCTTGTTCACCTGTTGTGAAGCAACGGCAATGTTGGTCAGCAACATGATTTCAGTAAGCTTGGAGGCAATCTCGAAATCATTGGCTGCTTTCCTTCCTTCCTTGATTGCTTCGATAAAGTCCACGTAGACACTGCTGGGACGATTCAACCACTTTTCGGGAGCGGTGAAACCGGGATCCTCCGGAATCAGTTCGGGCATGGCTCCGTGGGTTCCATGCATCAGCATTCCCTTATCTCCAACATAGAGTGCTTCGCGAAGCTGACGGTCCGCTTCCAGTTCAGCCGGGCGGAAAGGTTTGATACCTCCGTCTGACCAGGTAACTTTCACAGGTGGCTTGTCTCCCCGTGCTGCAAATTCATACATCACATTTTCTGCCTGTGGGAGGTATTCCTTGGTATATGGACTAGTGGTTGCCTGAATCTTTGTTGGCATTCCCAGTTCCAGGGCCCAGATAGGTGCATCAAAGGTATGGGCTCCCATGTCTCCCATGGCTCCGGTTCCATAGTCCCAGAGTCCGCGCCAGGCAAAGTGGGTGGTATCGGGGTGGTATGGCTTTTCAGGAGCTGGTCCAAGCCATACATCGTAGTTGAGGTTTTTGGGTACATCCACTCCGGCCGGGCGCTCCAGGAATCCCTGGGCCCATACGGGACGGTTCGACCACATGTGCACTTCGCTTACATTGCCAATGGCACCTGACTGGATCCACTCAACGGTTTGCATGGTGCCTTCAATGTTGTGACCCTGGTTCCCCATCTGGGTCACCACACCTGTTTTTTTAGCCAGTTCATTCAGGAAGCGGACCTCGTGTATGGTTTTCGCCATGGGCTTTTCCACAAAAACATGCAATCCGGCTTTCATGGCATAAGCGGCAATCACTGCATGGGTATGGTCAGGGGTTCCGATCACCACGGCATCAAGCTCTTTCTCCTTATCAATCATTTTCCGGAAGTCATCATATACCTTGGCTTTCGGATAGCCTGCGATAATGTGCCCGGCATATTCCTGGTCTACATCACACAGGGCATAGATATTGGCATGCTTAAATGTTTTTGGTCCTGCAGCGTCACCCATTTGATTGGCCGACATTTGCCTTGAGGGTCGTGGTGGAGTGATCCCAGGATAACGATACCATTTAATTCCTGGCAGTCCCCTTCTGCCCTGAATGGGTACATCGGGGGTGGCAATGTTCCGGATATCGCTTCCGCCCTGGTTCCCCAAGCCGATCCCGGCTACGTTCACCATGTCGCTGGGAGCCGTAAACCCGGGTCCACCCAGTACGTGACGGGGTACAATGGTAAATGCTGCGGTAGCTGCAGCTGTTTTTCCGATAAAGCTTCTCCTGGAGATTCCATTAGCGGAGTTCTTCTGGTTGATTTTTTGCTTCATTGACTGTAATTTATGGTTGGTGAGTATGGTATATATTATTTTTGTGTATATATTACACAATATAAGGCAAGATACAAAATTTCATGATACCGATACGACATTATGGGTATGTGCATTGGACTTTTTTCGAGGTGTAAGGTTTAATGAAAAGATTCATAAAGAGGAACCTTTGAGATGTTCTTTGGATTACTCCTTCGGATTATGTATTATTGTCACAAATAGAGACAATAATACAAAAAAACTGCAAATATCTAACTAATATAACAAGCAGAGAAATGAAAAAACTATTGATTTTTGCCATGGTGTACCTGGTTCTACCAGGGATAACTTCGTATGCACAGCAGGCTCTTGGAGGGGGACAGGGTATAATTTCTCCTGAGATCAATGATGATCAAACCGTCACATTCCGGCTTCAGGCTCCCAACGCATCAGAAGTAAAGCTATCGGGCGACTGGATGCCCGCCGAGGGTTGGGTGCCTGGTTCTGTTGCTATGAGCAAAGATGATGCAGGGAATTGGACCTATACCACGGGAGCGCTGGATCCGGAGTTGTATGGCTATGCTTTTCTAGTGGATGGCTTGCGGGTCAATGATCCCAACAATGCCTTTCTGAGCAGGGATATTGCAACCAATACCAATATTTTTATCGTTGAAGGAGGTCAGGCCGATTTGTACCGGGTGAATGATATTCCCCATGGATCGGTGACCAGGAGGTGGTATGATTCTCCCGGCCTAGGCATGGACAGGAGGATTACCATTTATACTCCACCGGGTTATGAAAATAACAGGAAAAAATATCCGGTCCTTTACCTTCTGCACGGGGCAGGGGGAGACGAAGAAGCCTGGGCTGAGCTGGGAAGGGCCACGCAGATCCTGGATAACCTAATTGCCCGGGGAGAGGTCACGCCTATGATTGTAGTGATGCCCAATGGCAATGTGATCCAGGATGCTGCCCCCGGGGAAGGCTCCGGTGGATTTTATAAACCAGCATTCATGATTCCTAAGACCATGGATGGGACCTATGAGGAACATTTTATGGATATCGTGGATTTCATTGAAGACAGTTACCGGGTGAAAGCTGATAAAGGAAACAGGGCAGTGGCTGGTCTGTCCATGGGTGGATACCACTCCCTTCATATTTCCAGGTACTATCCCAATACTTTCGACTATGTCGGACTTTTCTCAGCGGCAATTCTTCCCAACCAGAATACCACGGCCAGGGTATATCAGGATATAGATGGTACCCTAAAAAAGCAGATGGAGAATGGCTACAAACTTTATTGGATCGGGATCGGGAAGACCGATTTCCTGTATGAAAATAACAAGGAATTCAAAACCAGGCTGGATGCCATGGGCATGCCCCATATTTACAGGGAGAGTGAAGGTGGACATATATGGAAGAACTGGAGGGTTTATCTGTCTGAATTTGCCCCGTTGCTATTTAAATGACGCATCATGAAATTAAAGTACATTCTATTACTGGCTTTGCCAATACTGGTCGGAGCATACACCGTAAATGAGACCGGGATTACCGAGATCCTGGAGATTGAGTCAGGCCGGATAGTCGGATCAAAGGATCACAAATCGGAGGTGATCTCATTCAAGGGAATCCCCTTTGCGGCACCCCCGGTTGGAGATTTACGCTGGAAGGCGCCACAAGCGGTGGACGCCTGGGAAGGGACCAGGGCGTGCACAGCTTTCGGGCCCAGCCCGGCACAGGCTGCTCCGGCACCTTTTATGTTCTGGTCCGAAGAGTTTCTGATTCCCAGGGAGCCCATCGGGGAGGATTGCCTCTATCTGAATGTCTGGACTAAAGCTGAAACTGCAGAAGACAAACTACCTGTACTGGTATATATATACGGAGGTGGTTTTCGTTCCGGGGGCAGTGGATGTGCCATCTATAACGGAAGCAGCATGGCCGAAAAGGGTGTGGTATTTGTCAGCATAAATTACAGGGTTGGTGTATTCGGATTTCTGTCTCATCCCGAACTTTCAGCTGAATCGGGATATGGCAGTTCGGGTAATTATGCCATCCTGGATATGATTGCTGCCCTGGAATGGATCCAACGGAACATTGTGCAATTTGGTGGTGATCCGGCTAATGTGACCATAGCAGGACAATCGGCCGGGTCCTTTGCGGTGAATTACCTTACGGTATCCCCCCTGGCCAAAGGCCTGTTTCACAGGGCCATCGCACAAAGCGGTGCTGCCTTCCTGGCAAGTCCTCTTCGTCCGGGGATGAATCTGCATGAAGCAGAAGAGACCGGACTGAACTTTAGTAAAGGACTGGAAGCAGAATCCATTGCCGAATTGCGTGCACTACCTGTGGAAACAATCATGAAGGCCCGGGGTGGATTGAACTCACCATTTAGTGATGGCTATGTCATTCCGGAAGGGGTGATGGATGCCTATAAAAATGGGAGGCAGAACGATGTACCTGTCATTGCAGGTTGGAACAAAGATGACCGGGTGATGCCAAGGGCCCAATCGGCAGATCAATTCAGGAAGCAGTTGCAGAAACGATTTGGAGACATGGCAGATGATTGCCTGGAAGTATACCCGGCCGGTACAGAAGAGGAAGCCACCCGGTCACAATATGAAATGAGCAGGGATGAGACCTTTGGGATACAGGCCTACACCTGGGCCAAAATACAGTCAGGTGTGGGAGGATCACCCATATACCTATACAATTTCAACCGGGATTTACCGGCTCATACTCCGGAAACACAATTCGGCGCCTTTCATTCCGGTGAGATCGTCTATGCCTATGACAACCTCCGTACCCTGGACCGGCCCTGGGAAGACATTGACCGGGAGATTGCCGGGCAGATGTCTGACTACTGGGTGAACTTTGCGCGGACCGGGAATCCCAATGGCCCCGGGCTGCCCCAATGGGAAGCCTATACCCCGGAGAATGAGAAAGCCATGATCTTTGATACCATTATTGGGCAGCAAAAAATACCCGACCTGGAGCAGCTTGGGTTCTGGGAAAATTATTTCTTGAAGCTGTAGAGGTAGGGTGCCTTATGTGCCTTGCCGTTGTACCTCTTTTCATGCCTTTCAAGAACGTCCAGGCTTAGTATTTTTCGCTGAAAGGAGGACCTTCTCAGTTTTTCACCCAGGATGGCTTCGTATACCAGTTGTAGCTCCTTCATAGTGAATTGCTCTGGCAACAGGTTGATCCCGACCAGCTTTCTTTGCAGGTTGTCCCGGAGCGTTTGCAGGGCCATGTTCACGATCTCCTGGTGATCCTGCATTAGCGAAGGAAGTTGATCCACATTGTACCAGTCAATGGATTCGGATAAGAAGTCAGGTTTCAGATCCACGACCTTGTAGTTGATCAGGGCATAATATGCGATGGAGATGAAACGGTCCAGCATCCAGTGGGAGTCATCGGAAGGAAATCCATTACCCTCCAGGATATTTTTCATGCTGGCAGGATCGGATCTTTCCAGGCTTCCAAAGGTATGAAACTGTTCCAGGTAAATTTTATGAATCCCCGTTCGCTCCCTGACGGCCCGTTTAACTGCATTGGATAGGCTTTCGGTCCTCTTCACAAACCCTCCCGGAAGTCCGTATAATCCTGTATTCCTGTATTTCATAATCAGGATCTTCAGGCGTTCTCCTGAAAATCCGAAGATCACCGAATCGAATGCAATATTCGTCAGATATCTGCTGGATGAAGTCAAATCCATGCGCAAATATAATTTTTTTATTTACTCACACAGGCAACAAATTGACGATGCGATTACAGCTAAGTATTAACGGCCTTATTGGAACAATAAAGGTGCAAATTCAGAGAGGTAAATACGCCAGTTGCTCCAGGTGTGACCTCCGCTGCTTTCCCGGTAGGTGTATTCCAGATTGTGCTCCTCCATTTTGGCCACCAGGTTCTTGGCTGCGTTGTAAAGAAAATCGTCCGTTCCACATCCGATCCAGTATAACTTGTACCCTTTTGTTTCCAGGTTCTCTATTCGCTTGTCCACATCCTTGAACCAGGTTGTACCATCCGGACGGGGATCCGTAAGCCCCATGCTCATGACTCCGAAATAATCAAAAGTTTCCGTGTAATCGAAGGCCAGGGTCATGGTCTGCATACCACCCATGGATAGTCCGCTAACAGCCCGATTAGCTCTATCTGTCAGGGTTCTGTAATGTTTATCAATATAGGGTACCACATCATGTACCAGGCTCTTTTCAAAAAGGCCTGAAGCCATGCTTGAAATACCCATTTGGGATCCTTCCTCTTCTTTCCTTGGGGGAGCTTCGCCCGGTGAAGCTGCATCTCCTGGATTTCCATTGGTCATCACGATGATCATGGGCTTAGCTTTTTCCTTTGCAATCAGGTTGTCTATGATCTGGCAGGTCCTGCCCAGGGTGATCCAGGCATCTTCATCTCCGCCCCCGCCATGAAGCAGGTAAAATACAGGGTATTTCTCAGATCCTGTATCGTATCCCGGAGGAGTATATACATACATTCTTCGCTTCAGTTCAAGCGTAGGGGAATCATACCAGACTTTTGACAGGGTACCGTGAGGTACATTTTGAACCTGGTACAGATCCGAAGCAGCACCCGGGATAAAAAACATGCTGGCATGCCTGGCACCATCCCTGATGATGCGAACGTTTCCCGGGTCCATCATGGTAATGCCATCCAATCGGAAGGAGTAGGTATAGATCTCAGGTTCCAGAGGACCCACCGTGAGGGTCCAGAGCCCGGTATCGTTCCTGATCAGGGCCTCACTGGAACCCCATCCTTCCATCCAATTCCCGCTGACAGCAATTGCCGATATATCAGGAGCAAATAACCTGAAAGTAACGCTGTTATCTTCATGTATCTCAGGCGATATCACCCGGTTTCTCATCCAGGGCGCTTCCTGGGCAATAAGAGAAAATGAAAGAAAGACCAGGCAGAGCAGGGTACCTGCCATTCGCAACATTCCAGTGATTTGAGTTTTCATTGTATGGGTTTAAATTTGTGATAACTATTATTGTCTCAATATGTGACAATATACAACCAAAATGTGTAATTGTCAATTGATAATGCCAGAAACCAAAGGATCTTTTAATTACAAACTAAACCAGTAATTCAGTTTGATGGCAATGGCCCTGTTTTTGGGACCCCAGAACTCGACGGCATAGTTATCTGTATAGACAATATAGAGGTCCGACATGGGGGCAAAACGCCACTGGATGCGGCTGTTGATATTGAAATTATCCCACTGGGTATTGTACTGCAGGAAGGTGGTCCAGAACAGGCTCCTGGAGAAATTGATCTCGATGCGCGGATTGATCAGGAAAAGATTATCCGTGCCATAGGGATCGGGAAATTTCAGGTCATTTTGCTCAAAGTTCACTGAAAAATTCCCCCAGGGTTGTGCCCTGAATTTGAGTTGCAGCATGTATTGCGTCCGGGTTCCCCCGTAGAAGCTTCCGTAGGCAACCTGCCCTTTGAGGCTGAACAGCCGTCGCTGGTCTGATTGAAATCCGAACTCTGCCTGGTTGTTGTGGTAGATGCCGGCAGGCAGAGGTTCTTCATTGATAAAAGTAAAGGGGAAAAGCAGGTTGATGTCGGTGTGGTTGAAGGAGGCACTTAGCTGAGCAGTCGATTTAAACTTCATGGTATAACCAGCTTCCAGCTCGTTGTTCAGCATGGCCAGGGAAGTATCGACATCGTATATGTGCCTGCCATTGATCTCGTGGGAGAGGATCCGTTTGCTCTCCTCGGTATAGAAGGTATAGCCTATACGGCTGAAAAGGTGATGGTACCCGATGTAGATCGAAGTGTCCCGCTCCGCATCGTAATACCTCTGGCCCTGTATAAAGCCCATATCCGCCCGGTAGTTTTTACCAATCCCAGACAGGTTGGAATACACACTCAGGTTGCGGTTATCGTATCCGATCCCGGTGTTGTAGAAATAGCTGTCCTTTTTGAGTCCGGAGCTAAACGATTGTGAATAACCTCCAAAGGTCTGGAAGCGGCCATCGGCTGATCGGTACTGCAACTCCAGTCCGGCATTCCTGTTGTAATCGGGATCCTCGGCCTGCAGGGCAGACCGGTTGTTAATATATCCTTTTATCACAGAGCGTTCCAGCACCTGCTGGTGGAAGGCTGCTGTTGTATAATTTTGTGGAAGGAATCCATCCTGCTCCCTGGTTTGCAGATTCATGACTCCAAGCCTGAGGTTTTCATTTACATTTCCGCTGAGCCTGGCACCGTAGAGGATCGGGATGGGCGACCCGTCGGAGTCCAGTCCGATTCTCCTGGAAAAGAAGGGCCTCATGGGAGGGATTCCGAAGTCTTCAAATACATCGCTGTTTTCAAGGAAGAAAAGTCTTTTTTCGGGCAGCCTGATATCAAAAAGAGTCAGGTTAATGACCTGTTCATCCACTTCAACCTGAGAGAAATCGGGATTTAAAGTCACATCCAGGTTCAGGCTGGAGCTTATGGGAATCTTGGCATCTAGTCCGGCCTGGAATTGCGGATCGGCCGGGGTATCTGCTTCGTAATCTTTAGATACTCCTCCACGCACATAAGGGATGATGGAAAAGTTGCGGGGAGCTTTTTCAGGGGCTTTTTCCCAATTCAGCACCCCGGTATATCCAAGATCCGTTTCATTAAACTCAATGGGAACGGGGGCCCAGGTATGAATGGTATTGGATGAAGCATCCCTGCGAAAAAAATTAATTCCCCACTGGGACTTGCTTTCCTCAAAGCGTAAGGTCTTGAATGGAATGGCAATTTCCACCACCCAGTGATCGGGATGATTGGTCACCTCCGAATACCATTTGTTGTCCCAGGCAATGTTCACTCCTTTGCGCAATCGTCCTGGCTCCAGGTCCTCTCTTCGACCTGTTTGTCCGGTCACCAGGTATTCGGTCTGGACCCCGGCAGGGCTTACTCCAAAAGTAAAGCCATTGGTTTTTTCATTAACCGGGTCGATCACCACTCCGAATCCATCCCCGTCCCAGAATTCCGCATCCCGTTTCAGGGTCTTGATCACGTATTTCTGAGGTCCGCGACAGATGGCGCCAATATACAGGTACTCTCCATCTGAGGTCATCCGGACTTCTGTCTGCAGGTCCTGCTCCACAGCCCGGTCGTCAACCGGGTAACTCATCCAGAATCCATTGGCCACAGGTACTTCACTCCAGACAGCTTCTGAAAGCACTCCATCCACTTGTATCGTCTCATCGGTTTGAGAAAGTTGATAAAATGGTTCATTCTCCGGAGAATTGGCCTGTAGCTTCACAGCAGAATTGACCAAGAACAATAGCATGACTATCATCAGTCCTGCCAGGAATGTCTTATGAAAAGGGGCCTTCACTAAGCGGTTTTTATTGATGTGTAAATTCAAATGTGTAAACCATACACATTTAGCGGCACAATATACGAAGGATTCGTGGAGTTAAAAACTCTTATCCAACTATATCCACCTTACGGCCAAAGGGAGAAAGGGCGAATCCTGCCAGCTTAAAGTGTTGCATGCCCCAGGGGATCCCGATAATGGTAATGCTGAGCAGGAATCCGAAAACTATGTGAATCAAGGAAATCCATAAGCCGGCAATCAGCAGCCAGATGACATTCAGCAGGCTGTAAAGGCACCCGGGAAGTTCCCCTTTATCCACCTGGAAGGTGCGTCCGAAGGGCCAGAGGCAGAGAGAACCAATTTTGATTAACTGGAAGCCAAAAGGGATTCCAATAATGGTGACCATCATGGCCACTCCTCCTAAAAAATAGCCGATGGCAGTTGCCAGTCCACCGAAGAGAAGCCAGATCAGGTTGCCGAGGAAATTCATAAGGTAGGGTTGTTGGGTTTACCCAAAGATAAAAAAAAGAGTGTCCCCGCAGGAACACTCTTCAATTAAAATATTGTAAGGTAGCCGGTGCTTACTGGGCTGTTACCAGCACACTGCGAAGGTTTTCAATGAGCTGGAATGCGGTCTTAAGTTCTTCGTTGGCTTTAATCTCACTGATGGGCGCTACAGCCAGGGTGGGTTTCAATTCAATCAGGTGATCTGACAGATCCTTCAGTTTTTCAAAGGTAGTCAGAACAACCAGTCCCTCCAGTTGGTCCTGCTGCTTCACAAAGGCATCATAAAGAATGCTTGAAGAAGGATTTAGCTGGTTCATGAAAATTACAAGTAATTCACGGATATCTCCCTCATCTTCCTGGGTCATGTCTTCAACCAGTAATTTTTGCTTCAGCAGGTTCCCGGTGATATGAACCTTCTCAACAAAAGAGCCGGTAAGAAATGCGGTATGAATAAAGATCATCTCCTTTTCGGAGCCATATTGCTCACTTTCAGTCAAAAGTTGATTAAACATTCTGGTGATGGTATCTCTTTGCATGGTTGAACCTTCTAATTTCTCGAGGGTCCACTGACCAAATTCTGAATCAACCCCGATATGTTTGGCCAGTTCCTGAGCGGCCTGAAAAGAAAGGTACATGGTTTCGGTTGCTTCGCCGTAAAAATGATAAAGAATATCTACCATATAGATGCCCAGGTTTGCACTGGCTATTGAGTAAGATGATTTATAGCTGTGCGCATTGTAAGGATCATTGGTTAATACATCATAATATTCGGCGCTTACCATACTCAGGATATCAAATACCTGTTCCACGCTGTTGATGGTAGGATCAATAGTTTCAGCTGCCTTGATATAGTCCTCAATGTTGAAGGTTTCGGCCGACTCTTCTTTCTTCTTATTGCTGCCACAGGAGGCAAAAAGAGCAAGACTTAATAACAATGCCAGGGTGTAATTCAAATACTTCATTTTTAGTACCGTTTGAGTTTAACTAATCAGGTAACGAATATAGACATTAAATTGTTTATAAAAAAAAAGAAAAGCTGCCCTGGCGGACAGCTTTTCAAGCCCTAAATCTAACCCTATTGTTAACCTAAATGTGAGAGTAAATTTGTGTTAATTAATTCACAAAAAACATGAGAAAACTCATGTTAAGAAGGTCAGATTATAATTTTTTATGAATGTTTTCTGTAACGACATGACCGTCGAACAGCTGAATGATCCTGTGGGCCTTCTCAGCATCGTTGGGGGAGTGTGTTACCATCACAATGGTGGTTCCCTCCTCGTTCAGCTCAGTAAGCAAAGCCATCACTTCTGCTCCATTGGCAGAGTCCAGGTTACCGGTGGGCTCATCCGCGAGGATCAGCTTGGGGTTGGTTACCACGGCACGGGCAATGGCCACACGTTGTTGCTGTCCACCCGAGAGTTGCTGGGGGAAGTGGTTCTTACGGTGACTGATCTTCATCCGTTCCATTACGGTTTCCACTTTCTTCTTCCTTTCGGAACCACTCATCTTCAGGTAGAGCAGGGGCAGTTCAATGTTTTCGTATACAGTGAGTTCATCAATCAAGTTAAAACTCTGGAATACAAAACCAATATTTCCTTTGCGGAGATTGGTCCTGCCCTTTTCTTTCAGGTTGGCTACTTCAGTTGTATGAAACACATAGGAGCCGTTTGAAGGATTGTCCAGTAGACCGAGAATATTCAGCAGGGTCGACTTTCCACAACCGGAAGGGCCCATAATGGCTACAAATTCTCCGTCTTTAACTTCGATATTTACATTATTCAGTGCGGTGGTTTCGACCTCATCGGTGCGAAAAACTTTTACCAGGTCAACAGTTTTAATCATTAGAATGGTTTTTTATAATTGATGATACTCCAAAAAACAATAGATATGCCAAAACAATTAATTGTCAGATATTGAGCAATATACTACTTTATTCCTTCAATACAAAGTGTTCACTTTTGAGACGTATCTGTACGAATCCGTACATTGCGTACACCTCCTGTTAAAGAACTTCTCCAAGTGGAGTACTATCAAGACGAACTCTGGATTGAAATGTTACAGGAAGCACTAGTCCACTTTGATCGCTTTCCTGGTTTCTCTGGGCAATTCACCAAAAAGCTTTTTATAATCCTGTGAAAGTTGACCCAGATGATGAAATCCGTACTCCTGAGCAATTTCAGCTATGCTTCTTGTTTTTGGTGCATGTTGGAATTCCCACCTTAACTGATTCAGGCGTGCAGCCTTGATGTAAGCTTTGGGGGAGATATTGTAGCGCTCTGCAAAGGCCGTTTCCAGTGAACGAAGCGAAGCTGAACTATTCATACATAATTCCTTCACCGATATATTCCGTTTCAAATTTCTTGCAACATAATCCACAGTGGACTGAAATGCAATATCTCTTTTCCTGTTGAATTCAGGAAGTTCAAGGAGCTGCTGTTTGTCCAGGTAATTTATCAGCAATGAGGGAACCTTAACTGTGACATTATGTTTAAAGCCAGGAGCTTCTCTTAATCCCGAATCCAGTCTGATTCGGTCGAACAAATGCTGGATATAACTATTTAGATAGAACAAAACTGGCCTGTTTACATCAAAAATGGTTTCATGCCTGGGGAGCGTTTTATAGAGGTGAATCGCATTGCAATGCCGGAGCATATTCTCCCAGTATTCTTCTTCAATGGACAGGGTGATAAAACTGAAATTTTTGTGGGTGATGGCATCGATATCGCCGTGCAGGGGAAATGCGGCAATATAATTCGTGTCAACTTGCTTATTGTAAAAGTACCAGGATTGGTTGACAGCGATTGGCAGGGAGAATGTTCTGTATCCCGGAGGAGTTAATCCTCTATGTTTAATAACTCCGCCAAGGCCGGTCTTCACCAGTTGGACGATGCCAAAATCCAGGACAGAAACGGATCCATAAAATCCCCCTGCGCTTAGGAGCGTATGTTCCAGGCTCCAGCGTTGTACCGCTTCCCTGTAGTCAAAGTAGTTATCGAATTTTGCATCCAGGTAGAATCCCATTTTACAATATACTGATCTTAATTCTTACTTCTTAATCCAGCCGGATAAAACAAGGCACAAAAATAAGTGCCAGCAATTAAATCTGATGTTAAATTCCGAGCTATTTTGCGCTTTATTCCTATCTTTCATTAGATTGAACAAAAGGGGATGGTTTTAGCTCTATATATAAATATTTAGTAATAATAGATGAAATTATGATTGTAGGTATTGTAGCCTTTATCTCCATGCTTTTCTTTGGGGGAGGTGGTGAGGTTTTTTATGTGGACAAGCTTGAGAAAGGGATCAAAAAGTATGTTGTTGAGAAGGAAAGGAAGAAAGAGATACTCGGTGACCTGAAGAACACAAAAACCCTTTTCAAGGATTTTGAGAAGGAACGTGATAAGGATTTCAAGCAATTCCTGAACTTATATGGCGATATGGGTACAACAAGGGAAGGGCTGGACTCATTTTTTTCCGAACTTCAGCAGAACCGCAAGGACTTTCAAAATACGATCATTGATCAGCGCTTGCTAATCTTTGCGAAAATAGAAAGCGTGGAATGGAACCAGATCCTGGAATCATCGGAAACTGCCGCAGAGAAAAGAATTGAAAAACTCAAAAAGAAAGAGGGTAAGGGTAAAGAGGGTTTTGTGAAAACCAAGGCGCAAATAGAACGCTCGGAGATAAGCATGGATCAAAAAGCAAGCTTAATTGAAGCGCTGGAAGATATTGAGGGCTTAGCTAAGGATCTGGAATCAAGTCTTTTATCCATCAATTCAAGCCACAATAGCATTCTGGCTGATAAAGATTCCGGAAAAGAACAATTGAAGCAAATAATTGAAGAAGACGATACACAAAGAAAGCCCTTATTGAAGTCGTTGATTGATTTTCATTCCCTTGCCAGAGAAAACTGCCCGGATACAGAAGGTGAAAAAATAATAAAGGCATTCACCAAGGAAATACAAGCCACATCACGATGAGTTAACAGCTGAAAGTGTCTGGTATTGTATATGACTGCCTTAAAAAACTCTCATCAGGGATTTAGATCAATTGAAAGCCCAAAAAACATGGAAAGTTCATTGACTGCTGCCGCTGCATTCGTTTTTCCAATTCCAACCAGGGATTGGTCGGTAGATGCATTATACTCCACAGGGTCGGAATAATTGATTATCTGATAAGCATTGTTATTTCTTCCAATGGTATATTGCAAGCCGGTGACTATGTTATAACGCAAGAATTTCCATACCGGTCCCAGGGTGATGTGATACTTGTCTATCTGGATCTGATTTACTGCAAAGGTGTTCCCTATAAAGACTTCATTTCCTGCAACACTTGATGTGAAGTCGGTCCTGAACCCGGCAAGCATATAAAATGAAGGTGAAATAATTTGTTTGAACCCCACGGCAAAATTCGTAATTGCTGCTGCTTCGGAAGAATAGGATAGAAAATCATTATTGGAAAGTTCATTTGAAAGATAAGCCGGTAGCCATCTTGCCTGATAGGAAGATTCGATTATCGCATAGGGATCTATCTTGTGAAAATACTCCATATTAAAGGATAGGGTGCTGTTTTTACTTGCAGAGACATATTGCATTCCCAAAGCTGCTGAGAAAGGGCTTTTGATCCTCACATTTATATCCTCTTCAACACCTGTTACATTTTCGTTGGAAACAAATTCACTTTCCAGGTCATTGTAAATATTAGCCCTGCCAATTTCTTTTCGCACATCCCCTTTACCCAGCAAGGGCAAATCCGGAAGTGTGAAATTTACTCCGACGCTGAACCTGTTATTTGACGTTCTGTATTGGGATCCAAGTTTGAAAATCAAACCCAGATACCAGTATTTGAATTCTTCCTGAAAACCGGTCGATGCGATGTAGCTGGCTTCACTGTTCCCGTTTACTTCAACACTATCCCCTTCCTGGTATGCTTTCGCTTCTACCATATACTGATAATTCAACCTCTTGGCAGATAAAAAGCCACTCATTCCAATATAAAACTGTTCTGAAAAACGATAAGATAAACCTCCTCCAACCCAGGTGTCATCATACTTCCTTGCATAATTCAGATACCCGGAATAAACTTCCTCCCCTGAGGTCCGGTCGATAACATCAAGTTCATTAGTATACTCACCGGTATATCTGATTTCATCTGCAACAGGAGATAAAACTGCTAATTCAACTCCAAGTTTCTCATTTTTAGAAGCCAGGGTATAAGAGACAAAGCGAGGTTGAATTTTAAAAACAAATTGTTCAGCATCATGTCCTTCTCCTGCAATATTCGTGGCCTTAAAAAATTGGATTGATATTAGATTTGCACTTACAGAAAAATTTGGGATATTTTCCTGATCAATTAAAGCCGGATTATAATAGACGGCACTGGGCCCGGCACTGCCTCCCGTTACGGCTCCGCCTAGGAGTGTAGATGGGGTATTAAAATTCCATGACCAATAATTATCACCTTGAGCAGTAACATTTGCGATCTGCAAAGAGAATACAAGTGCACACAGAATAATCCTTGATCTGAATTTCATTCTTCTGTATAATTAAATCTATTCGATAAGTGTTAAGGTAGAATGATGAAACAAATCTTCGATAGTTAATTGTTTTTTGCTTAAACCCTGTTCATATGAGTAGCGAAATAAGGTTTCAAGCGTAAGACGATTGGCTTCAATTCCATAGGGCCAGAAGTTTTCGCCCATTAGTTTGCGGGTTTCTTCAAACTCCTGAGCGAACCAGGGTAGTGATGAATAGGCCCAGCCTACTTTTTTCAGCTGCATATAATGCTGTGATTTTGCTTCCGAATATGCCTTAAACACAGCTTCTGGCAGCCATGGATATTTCTCGATCAATTCGGTTTTAATAGCCACGGCATGCATAATTGGGAATATGCCTGTTTTTGTATAATAGGCTCTTTCTACCTGTCGGGCATCCCTGAATAAGCGTGTAACCGAAGGATTTCCCTGAATATATGCCTTGGGTTCTGCGGCATGGAACAGGGCATCCACTTCACCGGACAGTAATAATTCGGATTCATCTTTACCCGCTGTGCCATATGATACATTAACTCCTTCAGGAACCACCTGTTCTTCATCAGATATTTTTCCGGCAGCATCGGCTGAAGAGTCTTCATTGGAAAGCACCCAATGGATATCCTCAGGCACTACACCATACTCATCTTTTAACATGCCACGGATCCAGGTCAGCGAGGTTGAGGAATAACCGGGCGTACCAATTTTTCTCCCAATCAGGTCCTGAGGTGTATTGATGCCCCTGTCGCTATGTATAAAAATGCTTTTGTGCCGGAAAGTCCGGAGAGGAAATACAGGTATAAGGGTATAATCCCTGAAATCATTATTTGCATAGGCTAACATATAGGGGTGAAGCCCGATTTCAGTCACATCATAGGTATTTGCACCACTAAATGCAGCTGTGTTAGCATCGCCGATCCCAACCTTGTGGAATTCAACTTTGCAATTATCAATCTGAACCTGACCTGTAAAGATTCCCTTTAAGCGATCCAGGTCATAGCCTGCCACTTTTAAAACCAGCAGGTTCTCTTCACTCTGATTAGCAGGCGTCTTTGATTGTTCCGGCTTACACGAGGTAAGGGAAACAGCTACAACTAGTGTTATAAACGATACGTAAAATAGTCTATTTTTCATCACTTAATTTTTTATGTTTTCTCCGAAATGCTCAAGGGCCGTTTTATTATTTTTTCGGGAAAAGGAATTGCAATTGAATCCTTGATTGCCAGCTGCCCACTCCCTCTGGTTTTACAGCATTGTAATACATTTGAGCATTCAGGTTTACGGGGAGCTTTCCAATTTTGAAAACTTTTCCCAGACCGCCCCCAAAGGGAACTACTCCCCGCTGACCGGAATCTGCTTTCCAGTTGGCGGTCAGGATGGGCGCGGAAACAATATACCAGGCTTTCGGAAGATTGTAATTAATGAAATACTGAAAAAGGAATTTGTTTTCAGCTACATCCCCAAAAGTCCAGACATTGTTTGTCACAATACCGGCCACCCATTGATTAATCATCGTCAGTGCAACCAGAGAGGGCCCAATGCCAAATTCTCCACTTCCAAAGTCCCGGGAAGATGAAGTGGGTAATTGTAAAACCGGCCCCAAACCCCAGGTAATCTTTCCTGCTTTTGCAGGTGAAAGCCAGGCCGACCAGCTCAGGTCTCCTGTGCCGGTGGAGCTCATATCCTCTGTTGAGGAAGGTTGTGTAATAACGGGAAGTATAATCCGGTTAATTATATTGATATTATCGTTTAGCCTGAATGGCAATACCGGTTGGATGTTTAAGATGTTCTGCGGGCGCTCATAGGGTCCTACGCTAATAGTAGTGTTGTTCTGAAAGGGCAGGCTATACATGGCTGCAAGGGGATTCTGGGTTGCTTTTGCCAGGGCTGCCTCATCGGATTCCGGAGAATCCTGTCCATAGCCCGGGGGCAGGAGAGTCCACATTATAATAACAATAAGCGTTATGGGAAAAAAGCCTCGATTTTTCATTATTTGCGATTATCTGATATAAATTTTGTGCTTAATCCAAAAACGGACTCTTAATCACAGGTGCAATTTGTATGCGGATGTTCCATACGTTTCCAAAGTTGTCGGGCCTGATGATGCTGTATTGGGGTTCGATGCGGACTTTGACGGGTATGGAGCCCATGGAAACGGTCTTTGTATAACCCAATCCGATGGGCAGGGTCAGCCCCTCACTGATGTCCTTACTCCAGTCGATTCGAATGGTTGGGCCCATGCCCAGGGAGGAAGCTGAAGCCTTAAAATTTCTGCGAATGATATACTGGAAGTCTGTGATGTTCACATCGGCCTTGCTTTCATCTCCGGCATAGGACCACCAGTGCTGAACAAAGAAGCCCTTATTCCAAAGCTCACTAAGGTGGAAGAGCATTACCGTGGGTCCCGCCTGGTATTTTCCCTGCCCCAGGTTTTCATTGGAGGCTGTGGGGAACACAAAGGTAGCACCAGCTCCCCAGACCCAGCCACTGGCATTCCCGGGACCAAAAATAGCAGCCATCTGAATATCTCCAAAACCTGTTATCTTTTTAGCTCCTGAGACATCTTCAGAAAAATCGGGCTGAGTCACCAGTGGAAAAACAGGACGGGCTGTAAAAACCTTGTTTTTCCCGAAGGGAATGGGAAGAGCAGGTTGAAAGAAGAAGGAATTGGAAATTACCCCACCATCAACCATATCGCCCTGATTAATAGAAAAGTTCTCTTGAAAAACCAGAGACCAGCGCTTGGCCAGGGGATTATCCAGCTCCCTGTTAATCTCAGCTAGCTCTTCTTTAGTCAGTGTGCCGTCTTTCTGGCTATAAGCGTTCGTGCCAATAGCCGCTAGGACCAGCACAACTACTAAAGATTTTGTCCAATGCATCATTGATTAGCCTATAACAAATTATGTAATAAAAAACCATCCCACCCAGAGGGCAGGATGGTGAAAATCAATTTTCAAAAATTCTATTTGCCAACATTCTGAGATCTGCGAACCGTTTCCTGAAATTGAACGCTTTCAGGACGTAAATTCTCAATGCCTTCGAATGGAACACCATGCCTGGTGGGAGTGAAGGGATACTTGGCATTCATGCCATCGTGCCTTTTCTTCATCATATCGAAGGGTCCCCAGGCCCAGAGGAACTGTGCCATCATACCACGCATCTCACGTGGGTCCTGGTAGAGGTCAAAGAAATCATTCTTTACCAGTCCGGGACGTCCGCCTATCCACACCCGCTTGTATTGTTGTTTAATGGTAGCTGCATGAAATGGTCCGGTGTAGATGTGGTAGTAATCCCTGCGGCTTTGGCCATCTCCTTCCAGGAATACGGCAGTCTGGTCGATTCCATCAATAATCCTATCCCTGGGGATGAGGTCCATGGCATCTCCCAACCTGGCAAAGGTGGTGAAGAGGTCATGAACAGTAATCATATCGCCAATGAGGGTGCCGGGTTCAATTACCCCTGGCCATTCTGCAAAAGCAGCTACACGAATACCACCTTCGCGATAATCCCCTTTACCACCGTTAAATACTACCTGGTACATTCCACCAACAAGCTCGGTCATGGGGCCATTATCAGCCATGGCAATTACCAGCGTATTTTCAGAGATGCCCTGGGCTTTAAGTTCGTCCAAAATTTCTCCTATTTGACGGTCCATTCGTTCCATATTCTGTGCGAAGGGTGAGCTATTGCTGGTTGTGATTTCCTGTCCTACCCTCTGCAGATCATATACATTGGGCCAGTATGCCAGGTAGAATGGATTGTCATCCTTAGCCTTACGCCTGATGAAGTCAAGGGCCTTTTCCTGGTGGATATCAAAGAGTTTCCTGTAGTTTTCCAGGGTCGGGGGAAGAGTTTCCCTTGCTTTTTCGCCTTTCTTTCCTTCAATGTCCATGATGTAGCCATAGGGACGCCAGGTTTGATCGACCAGGTATTTCTTCTCAGTCATGGATTCCGTAAATCCGATGGTTGAATTGGAATTCTCACCCTCCGGATGCCACATGGCAGGAGGGAACTGGTTGTACATAGAGAATTGTGCTTCATCAAAACCCTGGTTGTGCATAAAGCTCTCCTCAATATCTCCCTGGTGAGCTTTTGCAACAAAGGCAGTACTGTAGCCCACTTCGGATAAAATTTCAGCAATGGTCACTTCTTCACCTGGCAGCCCAGCGCCTTCTGGTGGGAAAGAAACCGTATGCATTCCACTTCTCACAGCCAGCCTACCTGTTAAAGCTGCTGCACGGGTAGGTGTACAGGAGGGTTCGGTATACATTCTGGTAAAAGTGATTCCGTCCTCAGCCATTTTGTTGAGACGGGGAGTATCGAATCCACGAATTTTATTGAATTCTTTGATACCAACCTCGCCGAAGCTGTTGTCATCCCACATGATGTGAATGATGTTGGGACGTTTTCCGTGTTTCTTGTAGAGAGCATCCAGTTTTTTCTGGATTGCCTTGTCCTGTTCTTCCCATTGGTCTCCATACTGATCGATGAGAATATACTGTTCTGCATCATGGATAATGGGTTTTTGGGCAAAGCTCATCATGGATATGATGGCCAGTCCCAGCATTGATAAAACTAGTTTCTTCATAATTTTGTTTTTTATTTATTATTTAGTGTCAATGTCTAAATTGTTTCTTTGAGGAAGTAATCCTAATTCGCCTGAACCGGAAACTTCTTCATCAAAGCATTTACCTTGTTAGGGATGGCCTTCTCGCGCTTGTCTGGATTTTCAGTGACAGTTGAAGTGGCAATGCCCTGCCATACCTGATCCTTGCTTGTACCATCGAAGACATCCATTACCAGAGTACCCTCCAGGTAATCACTCTCCGAATAGGTAGTTGTAGCATGACCATAACCCCAGCCACCTCTGTAGCGGTTATATCCACCATATCCTCCTCCATAATAATTGGTATAAGCGGTAGTACTTGTCTTTTGGTCAACCACTATAAAAAGAGAAACGTCCATATCGCCATTCTCCTTTACCGGTTTCATACCGCGGGCTTCAAACTCCTTGATAAATGCATCCCGGATCCGTTTCTTGTCAAAATCATTCAGGATCTTGTCACTATCGTCCTGCCAGCCCAGGAAACTGTAGGTCTTATATTTTGAGAAATCAGTATTCTTATCCATGTCAGCTACTACTTTCACAGATGAACAAGAAGCAAATGCAATTAAGAAGGTGCCTAATATTATATATGTCAGTTTTTTCATTTGTTTAAAATATTTGTTTTTTCGGTCTACGAAAGTAACCTTTGAGCCATTATTTGGTTCGGTGAGCCAGGTGATAATATCAAAAAAACGCAAAAAATAGTCAAATTTAACATGGGGCTAACACCACACTTATGGAGCCAAGATATTTGAGCGAAAGTTTTAGTGACTTGCACAAGCTGGAGTCAAGACTTTACCGCTGGGACATTATCCTCAAGAAAATCAGTTTTGGGAACTTTCACGGGATTTTAAATACAATCAACCTGGGGGATGTTCAATATATGGACGCCCGGTTTTCCGGAACCATATTCCAGAAAGGGCTGATCCCGGACGGGTATGTAACCATCGCGTTTCCGGCCATAGATTCTACGCCATTCTGGTGGTATTTCAGAAAGGTCCACTCCGATTCCTTGTTAATCTTTCCCGAAAGTCAGGTGCTAAATGCTATTTCGCATGACGGATTTCATGTTCAGATCATTAGTATTCGTAAACCTTATTTGGAAAGCCTGTTGAAATTACCGGAATACTTCAATCTGCAGGGTCAATTGATGGGCGAAGAAAAAATCATTTCTGTGGGAAAGCGCGTTATTTTTCCTCTGAACATTCTGTTACAGGAAATGCTCATGAAGGTTCAGGTGGATCCGAATTTGATACAATCCAAAGAACTTCGCAATAATCTGCGATTAAAGGTGCCGGAGCTACTGCTGGGGGCAATATCCAATAGCATTATTGATGGGGCCGTACCCATAAAGAGAAGTAGGGATCAAAGTTTATCATCTGCCATTGAATATATTCTTACCCAGGATCTGACAACTTTGTCTATCGCAGATATTACTGCAAGTACTGGCATCAAACCAAGAACTCTTGAGTACGCATTTAAGGAATACTTTCAGGTCGGCCCCAAGAGATTTATTAAAGCCCTCCGTCTGAATGAGTTCAGGCATGACCTCCTTAAAAAGGGAAACTCCATTAGTGATACAGCTTCCAGACATGGCTTTGATCACCTTAGCCAGCTTTCACAAGATTACCGTTTACTATTTGGAGAACTACCAAGAGAAACCCTGAAGAAGCATCGAAAGGAATACGGAATCAGTCCTTGATCCGGACCACAATCTCTTCAGCAATATGCAAGGCAGTGGTAAGTGTTTCCAGATCGGTAAACAATTCCCCGTTGGCACCTGAATGATGGCTTCGGCCAATGGCCTTCATCTCGTATTTTTCTTGGGGATCATCCAGATCTATGCTTGCCGAATATACAAGGGCTGGTTGGCAGGAGGTTTTATACTCCTCGTCGTTCGGAAACTTGTTATTAGTCCAGTATTCGTTCCAGTCCCAGGTCTGGTTAATTTCAAAAAGCAGCTTAAATTTTCTTACGCCCGGCTCATCCAGTTTGGTGTGAAGAATAAAGCTCTGGCCCGGTGTGGGACCGGTATAGGCATCGGGAACCGGAGAGCTTGGCGTGGGCAGATAGAGCCCGTTCTCATTTTTTATGCCCCGTTTGTGTGACCAGTAGGGCAGTGCGGCGGGCCGCTGAATTTCTCCGGGCATCCAGAATCCACGGGAGGCATCGCCATGCAGGAAGACTCCTTTTCCAATGGACTCGGCCACATAGAGGGTTTGTATGAATTTCCCATCGGGGCTTTCTACCCAGATGACCATCAGGGGGTGGTTATGTCCATCGCCTTTGATCATCTCTATTTCCAGGGCCTGACCCAGCCCCCGGGGATTAGATGTAATATGATCGGGCGATTCTTCCACCGGTACACGTGAGTTGCTGCACGATAATGCCAGAACGGCTAGGGGAATAAGTAAAGTCAATCTGTTCATGGTCATACAGTTTAAAATTCAATGATTACACCAATGGTTGGTAAAATGGTTCCGCCTACCGCCTCAAGCTCTTTCATCCGGTAGCGCTGCAGATCGATGGGGTCCGAGGGATTTTCTATGATCGGATTTCCATCCGCATCCAGCTCCTGCACCAGGAAGGTACTGCTGACGGTTTTTGTGTTCAATACGTTCTGAATATCCAGATATAGATTAATACTGACCCGGGAAAGGAACCACTCCTTATCCACGCGCAGATCCAGCTGGTTAAAGGATTGGTAGCGTAGCTGGTTGTACTGGTTGTAATCCAGGGCGGCAATGCCCGTTACATCCCAGTACTCCACCAGGGAGGAGGTATACTCGTCAATGGGAGTATAGGGTTGTCCGCCCACGAACCTCCACTTAAATCCCAATTGCCAGTTTCCTTTGAACTCGCGGAATCCATAGATATTCAGAAGGTGAATGTTATCCCATGTGGTGGGGATCCATCCCAGGTCATTGAGAGACTCCTTCCTGGCAAAGGTTTCACTTCTTACCAGGGTATAGGAGATGGTCAGGTTGCTTCCAAAGAGATCCCTGTTGCGATAGAGGAATTCGGCTCCGTAGGCGCGTCCCTCTGAAGTGGACTCCACCGGTTCGAAACCATAAACTCCGAAATCGGCTCCCTTGCTGGCCAGGGAGATGGAATCCACAAGGGAGAAGGGATAATTGCTGTATTTTTTGTAGAATCCCTCCAGGCTGAATTTACTCTCTGCCCCGGGCAACCATTCCACTCCGGCCACGATATGGTCCGAGCGAATATACTTCAGGCGGTCCTTGTTGACCAAAGCACCCTCGTCGTTTTTAAAGCCCATGGAGGTATAAGCAGGCTCCTGGTAAAACCTTCCGGCATTGAAGTTGAGGTACCACCCGGTGGTGAGCAGGTAGGATGCTGAGAACCGGGGTGAAACCTGGTTCCAGAGCTTGCTCATATGATCGTTATAGTTGTTGGCATCTGCACGCAATCCAAGTGAAAGAATGAGTCTTTGCTCCATCAATTCCTTGCTGACCTGTCCGAATAGTCCCCATTTAAAAAGATCGAAGGCGGATTCGGTGTTCAGGGTAATTGGCTCATCATTGACAAATACCTTATTGTAGTTCCGGGCGTAGAATTTGGCGTATTCAAAATTAAGGCCGTAGTTAACCTTCAAACCCTTGCTGAATAAAGAGGTATGCTCAAATCGGAATTTATTTTCAATCTCATCCGAATTGTAGTTCAGAAGAAGATTCTCATCCTGAGCGATATTGTCCTGGTACTTCAGTGATTCATTGTGCAGGTAGTTCCGGCTCAGGACCCAGGTATCGTAACCCTGGTCCCGGAAATGTTTCCAGACTGCGCCAATGGCATAGCTCCACTGGAAACTCTCAGGCAGGTATCCAAGAATATATTGTTGCTCCTCCGTTTCATTGGCATCCAGGTTCAGATTGTTATTGTCATAGGAACCAATGCTGATAAGAGACAATTCGTTTTTTTCATTGAGCCTGGTCTTTACCTTGAGCTGGTAGTCATTGTATTTGGGAAGAAAGGGAAGCTCAAGCAACTGGAACAGAAACTGCAGATAGGAGCGCCTGTAAGACAGTACGTAGGTGGTGTTTTCGCCAATGGGCCCGTTGAGGGTAAGTGCCAGATCGGATGCCCCAAGCGATCCTCTGAAATTCAGTTTGTCCTGGTTCCCGTCCACCTGGTAAAGGTCAATTACAGAACTCAGGGCATTTCCCTTGTTGGCCGGGAAGGCTCCGGTATACAGGTTGACTTCTCTCAGGAAATCGGCGTTGATAATTCCTACCGGTCCGCCCGAGGCCCCCTGGGTGGCAAAGTGGTTGATGTTGGGGATCTCAATACCATCGAGATAGAAGGTGTTTTCGCTGGGACCACCGCCACGTACGATCACATCATTTCGCTGTGCCGGGGTGGAAGCCACTCCCGGATAGGACTGGATCACTTTGGAGATGTCGCGGTTTCCGCCCGGACTCTT
>Ga0180436_10000663_pt1 | contig 34782 bp, 27 predicted proteins | sample SS_ome_2_FD_132434 | JGI IMG/M metagenome (GOLD analysis project Ga0180436, IMG submission 132434) | Hypersaline lake sediment archaeal communities from the Salton Sea, California, USA - SS_3_S_2 metaG | ecosystem: Environmental > Aquatic > Non-marine Saline and Alkaline > Hypersaline >... | reverse complement strand
CGTTTCGGCTCACCCATAAACCAGCATCCTCACCAATGCTCCCGGCATAAACCGTATCCGACTTATTCGGGTCAACGCATATTGACGTAATACCATTTGATCCTTCAAGATTCAGAGCTGTTTTCCATGTCTCTCCGCCGTCCTCCGTTTTGCGTATCATCGCAAAATTCTGGAAGGGTTTGGGGTTATTACCGCTGTAGACAACGTCCGGATTCTCAGGATCGATCTCCAGGTTATATGAATAGTCCACCTCGGAATTATTGAGGAACTCCCAATTCTCTCCTCCGTTTTCGGATTTAAAAATACCAAATCCACTTTTCACAGCGTAGATAATATCGGACTCAGAAGGTGCGATCGCAAACGAATAAATTGAGCTGAATCGGAACCCGTTTCTTTTAGGTTCATCCGGCTTGTCGTTTGTGGGATCATACCAAAGTGACCACGAGTGTCCGCCATCCTCTGTGACAAATACACTGCCGATATCGGCAATATACCAGAGTTCATCCGGATCATGCGGATTCAGCTGTAATTCATCGCCCCAAGGATGAATCTTAGTACCCTCGATAGTGTTTTCCCAATTACGACCAAAATCAACGGTTTTGAATAAACCCTCTCCTCCGACCGACGATACATATACCGTCTGATTTTGTTCAGTATGCTGTGAGACCAGCAGTGATACCTTAAGATTATCCAGACCTTGTACCTTCAATTGCCATGTCTTGCCATTATCCTCGCTCTTTAAAATACCATTTCGCGCTATGGGCAAGAAGATCGATGCAGAATCCTTCACATCAAAACCGATATCAGTCGCGTCCCCTTTTATCCAATCCGATGCTGTCATCTGAAAAGAGCTTCCGTTATCTTCTGACATAAACGTCATACTCCCTGAGCTTATGAAAAGCGTGCCGCTTTTCGATTTTCCAAGAACACTGATCATAGTGTCCGTATCCGGGAGCTCGACCCATTCCCATGATTCCCCTTCATCCTTTGTCCTTTGGAGAAACTGCGGTCTTCGCTCATCCAGCGGAATATTGTTTATATCAATAAATGAAACGTAGATTGTCTTAAAATCGTCAGGATCTAAATAGATGGAATGAACATCGGCATCAGCCGGATAATCCATATCGACCATTTGCCAGTACTGCCCGGAATCAGTCGTCCGATATACACGGCCGTTTCCGCCGTCCACTGTTCCAATCCAAAATTCCGTTTCGGATACGACGATGAGTTTAATTTGATCGCCGTTCGGCAGGTTTCCAGTGATGTTTTCAAAGCTTTCTCCAAAGTCGCGGCTTATTCGCATTCCCTCATTCGTCATGACAAAAAGCATATCGGGATAAGCCTCTTTCGTCTCAATATCGTGAACTCCATCATCAATCGCTTTTTTCCACGAAGCACCGGCATCATGAGAGATGAAAAGGGTATGGTTATAGATTGCGTATATGATGTTTGAATCGGCGGGTGCAATCTTGATCTCGTAGAATCTTCCACCGCTTTCGTCCGGTTCTACAATAAGACCACGCCATGTTTCTCCGTTGTCGATCGATTTAAACAGCCGCGAGCCGCTTCCGGCTGCATACAAAACGCCGGCAGATTTTTGATCGACTTCAATCAGCGAGATATCCCCTCCGTCCGGTCCGCCGGTACTGATCCATTGGCTGGCAGACTCGGGCCCCAGCACCAGCACATGTGTTTCTCTTTGATAGGTTTCTCCGTCAACTTTGATTAAAGCCGTAATGGTATCGACAAAATCAGGTGGTGCTTTGGACGGCGCAGTATATTCCAACCAGTTTTTTTTCTTTCGGACGGCACCGTATTGTGCTTTGAATTTGACGGTATATTCGGCAGTGTCTTCAACGGAAATGTTCACTGTAGATTTTTCACCCAATCTTAAGATGTTTTTTTCCATCCATATCGAAGCACCGATTTTGTTTGAAGTATTGATGTTTTTCTGAGGGTCATTTGAACAGGACAATGATAAAATGGTCGTAATGATCAGCAGGAGTAAAAGGGATTTCTTAATCATTTTTTGCCTCCAATCAGAAAATAAAAACGAATATTGCAATTGTCAGTATTTACGTTGATATTATATCATTTCTATTTGGCCTTTTACAGGGTTCTCCACACTTTATCGGAAAGTTTTCTAAGCGAACCTCTATTAAAAGCTTTTATTCCGACGCATCAATCACTGCTTCGGAATATTATTACTCAGACTTCTTCGTATTCTCCTTGTGTTATAAAATCCTTCGATTTGTTACAATCTTTTGACTTGCTGCATCTCTCGCTCTAAAAAAGCATTCAATGAATTGTCTCCTTTTTTAATATTCAAGAAGCTAAAGCCTCGGATGGTATGAATTATCTGATGTGCTTGTATACACGTTTATGATATCACTTCAATTATGGGTAATCAACTATATTTGCTTATATTTGTCATCAAATTGCTAAAGGAGTATAATATAGGAGTGGTAATGCTATAATTTTATGTTTTTCTTTCGACAAACTACTTTGTAATGTTTTTCACCTTGGTTGGCTGTGCTCAACAGAATATACAGGAGCAAGTTGTTGCTGTTCTGAATATGATGGGCTATGATACTATTTCCCTAACGGACGGAATGTGGAATAGCTGGATTCCGGGCGGATTCCCATTGGCATAGAAGTAAGTATAAATTACCGAATTGCTTAACATTTGGAGGCTTATTTGATTGCATCTGCGTGGTTTGTCACTGTTTCTCCCGTGACATATTTGTGATATAAAAACATGCTACTAAATCACAAACCGTAGAATTCCTTATAGAATTATTGTGTTTTGATCAATATCCACATCAGTGCTAATCAATACTTATTTTTGACTAGACTCTCTAATGATCAATTCCAAATCTAATTCTTTATACATTGGTGCTTGGCCGGTTTCAAGCAGCAGAATCAGCATCTTCGTGGCTTCTACGCCTTTTTCAAATGCAGGCTGATGAATGGTTGATAGGGTTGGAGATAGAACACTTGACATTGGAATATCATTAAATCCAACTATCGCAAAGTCATCTGGAATATTTATTCCTATTTCTGCTGCTGCTTTAGTCGCTCCAATCGCCATAATATCACTTGAATAAAAAGCCGCCGTCGGCCTCTGGTCAAGATTCAATAGTTTCCTTGTAATCTCATAGCCTGATTCTAAAGAGGAGGATTCAGCAACATGTATATAATCATCATTTATTTCGATATTGTTTTCCGATAAGACAGTTTTATATCCACTAAGGCGATCCAAGCTGCTTGTTAACTTAGCTTTCCCCACAAAAGCTATTTTTCTATGTCCTAATTCAACTAGATGGTTTAATGCTAATATCCCGCCTTTTTTATTATCAACGTCAACATGATGCATAATTCGATTTGGCAGCTGGAGCTTGGCTGTTGATACAAAGGGAACTTCAGCTTCAATTAGTTCGTTTAAGATGTTTCTATGTAAATCTCCAGGACTCATTATAATAAATCCATCAGCTCTCTTTTGTTTATAAATCTGCATGTAGTTTAAATCATGAGGATAGCACAGTAATAAATAATATCCACTCTTATCTACTTCTGTCGATACGCCTCTCAAAACTTCAACATAAAAGGGATTCGAGAAAATATACTCCGCACTATAAGGAATTATCAACCCGATATTATTACTCTTATTTAGAGATATCGCTTTTGCAAATGAATTAGGTTGAAAATCATGCTCAGCAATGATACTCATTATTTTTTTTCGAGTTTCAGGATTAACATCAGGTTTATTGTTCAGCACTCTTGAAACAGTAGTCTTTGAAACATTTGCGATTTTTGCTATCTCACTAATAGTCATGATTTTTCACCAATCCATATTAAAATTCTATGCCTACGACATTTTACAATATTCCAGTAACTGGCTATGATAATGATAATACATTTTTACGTTCGTGTAAATATAAAACATCTCAGTTATTCTATTATTCTCATCGTTTTCTACCAACAACTTTTTTTGCATTTTTAATGATATCTTCTGCCATCATCTCATATTCCTTTTGAAGATACTCTACTTGTCCGACCTGTCCGAATCTGTCGTTCACCCCGATCCTCTCCATAGGTACGAGTTCGTTTTCTACCAACACTTCAGCAACAGCACTGCCAAGGCCGTTTATTATATTATGATTCTCAACGGTTACTATCGCACCGGTTTCCTTCGCACTTTCAATAATCAAATCTTTATCTATCGGCTTCCCAGTAAATATGTTTATAACTCTCGCTGAAATACCTTCATCTTCCATCTGCTCAGCTGCATCAAGTGTTTCATTTAGAAGATATCCACTGGAGATTAAAGTAACATCAGTCCCTTCTTTGAGCGTCACACCTTTACCAATATCGAAGGTGCTTCCGTTTTCATAAATCCTTATCGGTTGTTTTCTTAAAAGACGAATATAAAACACCCCGTACAAATCACTTGTCTGTCTGATTAGATCCTTCAACATAACACAGTCTGTAGGTTCCATTATCGTAGCTTCGGGGATATTTCTCCATATACCCATATCCTCGAACGGCATATGTGTTCCCCCGTTATACGCAGCAGTTATTCCAGGATCGCTGCCAATAATTCGAATATTTGACTTCGCATATGCTCCGGATATAAATATCTGGTCATAACACCTTCTGCTGGCGAAAGGACCAAAGGTGTGAGCATATGGCACTTTCCCTGTTGCTGATAGTCCTGATGCAATCCCTACCATATTAGCCTCCGCAACACCACAGTTAAATGTCCTGTCAGGATGCTTTTTTAAGAACGGCTTCATACCCATCGAGCTCATCAAATCAGCATCTAACACGACTATATTTTCATTTTCCTCAGCTAACTCTAGAAGCGTATTGCAATAGGCATCCCGCATCATATTTATATCTTTTTCTCTGTTTTTCACAAGTTTAATATTCATATCAATCAATCTCTCCTAATTATACGAATTGAGCTTTTCCTCAGCAACCTTAACAGCTTCTTTCATTTGCTCTTTCGTAAACGCCATATGGTGGTTGCTTTCAATTCCCTCGGCAAAAGTACACCCTTTTCCCTTTATAGTCTCAAGGACGATAACGCTGGGTTTTCCTTTGACTTGTTTTGCCTTGTCGACTGCCCCGCAAATTTTCTCCACATTATGACCATCTATCGTCTGCGCATGCCATCCGAACACTTCGAACTTTGAACCAATATCGCCAAGGTCCATAACGTCCTTCGTATAACCATCAAGCTGTTGATGGTTATAATCCACGAAGCAGATCAGATTGTCGATTTTAAAGTGATTAGCAAACATTACACCTTCCCAAATCTGTCCCTCATTTATTTCACCATCCCCAAGTATCAGATAAGTGTAGCTGTCTCTCTTCTCAAGTCTATTGCCCAGTGTGATGCCGATTGCTGTACTGATTCCTTGTCCCAAGGAGCCTGTTGTCATATCGATACCAACGGTTTTGTTTCTGTCGCAGTGGCTCGGAAGATTTGTTCCGCCTTTGTTAAGTGTCTTTAGTTCTTCCTTATCGAAAAAACCCTTTAGAGCGAGTGTCGCATAAAGAGTCGGCCCCGCGTGTCCTTTAGAGCACACCAGCCAATCCCTGTCCTCCCACGTTGGATTCAATGGATCATAATTCATAATCTCACCATACAGTGCAGCAATCGTTTCAACAATGCTCATCTCTCCGCCAACATGTCCAAAGCCTAGATGACCAAGTTCTCTTAGGGTCTCAAGCCTTATTTCCGCTGCAAATCTTTCCAATCTTTTGTTCGAATTTTCTATCATTTTCTATCTCCTCAGTACAACTTGTGTAAAAAAATAAGCAGCAGCCGAGCAACTTTTTTCTAGCTGCTTGATACTGCTTATTATTCAATGCATATTTAATTCTATTAACTACTGTTATCCAAATGTTGGACCATCACTCCTCATCATCCACATATTATTCTTGACTTTCAAGTATTCATGCAGACCAACCGTTCCATATTCTCGTCCTAAACCACTATTCTTATTACCCCCAAAAGGGCATGGCATTTGTGAGCCGTTTGCCATATTGACCCAGATAGAACCGGCATTTATCTTCTTTGAAGCCCAATATGCTTTTTTAAGATCCTCGGTAAATATATTTGCGCCTAGTCCAAAGTCAGTATCATTTGCATACCCGATAGCCTCATCTAGTGTTTCATATTTTTTGACTACAAGAACAGGTCCAAAAACTTCCTCTCTGCAGCATTTCGAATGTGGTTTAACATTCTCAAGAATAGTTGGTTTGTAATATGCCCCTTTATCACACGGCGGTACCATATATCTTTCACCACCACATATCAAATTAGCTCCTTCTGCCTGTGCATCCTTTATATACTTATCAACTTTCTCTAAATGGCTAACACTTATCAAACTTCCCATTTGAGTGGATTCATCCATAGTGTCGCCAATCTTTAATTTGCTCGCTTTTTTAACCAGCATTTCTAAGAATTCATCATAAATGTCCTTATGCAAAAACAGTCTTGTCATCGCACAGCATACTTCACCTTGGTTAAAGGTAAAGCCTTCAAGTTGCGCATTAGTCGCAATTTCTATATCGCAATCAGGTTCCACGATCGCTGGACCTTTACCGCCAAGTTCAAGCAGTGTTTTCTTAATTACAGGTGAATCAGCGGAATATCTCATCAGTTGACGTCCGACTTCTTCAGAGCCGGTAAACGCGACTATATCAACTTCCTTGTGGCTTGCGAGCGCCTCACCACATACGCTTCCCTTACCATGCACTATATTGACAACTCCTGCTGGAAATCCAGCTTCAATCAAGATTTCGCCCATTATCGCTGTTGTTGTTGGTGTTGTTGATGATGCTTTGCAGACACATACATTTCCTGCGGCAAGTGCAGGACATAAGCTTCTCGTTAATAGATGGAGCGGGAAATTATTTGGACTTATAACCGTTACAACGCCATATGGCTCATACGTAACAAAATCGAATATATTTCTCCCAGGATGCCCGCTTATAGGTATTACTTCGCCTTTAACTTCTCTCGCTAAGTTCGCAAAATACTCAAATGCCCATATAGAGTATGGTATGTCTACGTTAAAAGTCTCGCTGATAGGCTTTCCTGTTTCTTTTGCCTCATACTCCGCAAGCTCTCTTTTACGTCTCTTCATTATCTCTGCAGCTTTAAGCATCAAATCTGCTCTATCATCCGGATCCATATCAGACCAAACACCGCTTTCAAAGACCTCTCTTGATAAATCGCAGATCCTATTGATATCCTCGGCTGTTGCAGAGGAAAATTTTGAAACTTCCTTTCCATTTGATGGGTCATACGAAGTAAAAGTCTTTCCATCCGAAGAATCTACCCACTCGTTGTTAACAAATAATTTGTATGTACTCATTTTATCCTCCAATAATAATCTTAATATTCTATTCCGCAAAGATCGCAGAAATATTCTAACTCTTTTGAGTAATCTCCAGAAACCATATGAATATGATTTGAACCAAATTCCTCAAGAAAACTATTGTCTTTTTCAAGCCTAATATATGCCCTCGGGAATTGCTTAGTGGTTGGATGATCGCTTTTTTCGCTTACAACTTCACCTTTCAGAATAGTCATTTTATATTCACCATCAATCCTATAAAGCCTTGCTAAAGTCACACATTGCGGTGAAACCGTTCCAGAGTAAGCCAGCCCTCCACCCTTGCCAAACACATGGGGCATCGCCTTTACATTCTTAAGCGGGTCTTTAGTTGGTTCAGGATTATAAAAATCGCATGCAATAGCTCCACAATTTGCAAAAACCCATATGCCTTTATGATAGTCATAGAACCGGATATCTAAAAGCGCACTCGGCTTACCTCCAGATAGCAGCTTTAAAATCTGCATTGTTAACGCACCATCCGAATCCGCCTCACACGCATGGACTATAGTACCCTGTTTGCCTGCAGTATCAAGCGAACTGTTTAACAACATATGTGCAGCACATTGAGAAACATATCCATCGCTCATTTCCGGCTGGCACTTAACTCCCACAAAATCAATTTTTCTGTCCTTGATTATCTCATAAGTCGCAAGATAACTTCTTATTTGCTTCTCAATTTTGCTTAATTCATCTTCTTTTATATCTTCCCCATTGCCTAAGCAGGAAACGAACCACTCATAGTGCTTTCTAACATATTTGCTGTCTAGACTTTCAGCAATATTAACGATTTCTAGCTGGTCTATCGTAATTGTATCAACACCGAAGATTTTCTGCCACTGTGCAGGGTCGGCTTCAGCTGTAAATATTCCCAAGCTATAGCTGCCAAACTTAGCATATTTCTGACCGATGAGTTCTCTTTTTGATGAACATGCAGCTAAAAAAGCATTTATACTACTTCTTCCCTCTAAACTATCCTTATCAAATATTCGCTTGTGCTCTATCCCCACTTGATTCAACGCTCCGCCGGCTCCAAGCAATCCGACTGTACTGGATGTTTGCGAATCGCTGTTTCCAATCAGCATAATCGGGACATCCACTTGTCGGCAAATGTTCAAAGTCAATGAAGGAGGCGCCCAAATCGGTATATGTATTAGTAGAGAGTGTATATCGAATTCCTTGATAGTTTTTACTATTTCAGAAAAATCGTCTTCTGATGTGATTGGCTCAAATTCCAGAACATTATATTTCTCTTTAAGCCACGACAACGATTCTATTTCGCTGAGAACAAGAGGTTCTCTAATCTTATAAAATTCTTCGCGATCATCTCCAACTGTAATTAGTCCTGTTTTAATATTCATAGGTGTCCTCACAAATTATTGTTTTTTACTGTTTGTATTCATGTAAACTGCAAGCAGAATTATAATCCCCTTTATGGTTAGCTGCATCATCGGAGATATTGCTAATAGATTCATAACATTTCCTAGCATGCTTATAGTAAGCACACCTAACACAGTCCCAATTACTGTTCCGATACCTCCTGATAAGCTTGCACCCCCCACTACTACTGCAGCGACCGTATCCAATGGGTATGGTACACCCGCTTGGGGATTCCCCTCTCCAACTCTGAATATATAGATTAGACCACCTATACCTGCCAGCAACGAGGAGATTAGGTATGCCGAAATCTTTACTTTTTTAGTAGGTATTCCAGAGAACTTTGCCGCTTCTTCATTTCCTCCGATGGAATAAGTAAAATGTCCTGTTGATGTTCTCATATACAAAAGCGCAAGCAGGATAAATCCAACATATAGGAATACGGGTACCGATATACCTAATATCTTAAATCTGAAGAATTCCTGAAGCCCCTCATTTACCAGCGTTCCATCATATCCTCTATACACCGCGGCTCCCCCGCTCAATACTTGAGTAAAGGAATATATAATCTGCATTGTTCCCATAGTAACGATAAATGCAGGTAATTTTAAATATGTCACAAGTGCTCCATTTATAAATCCGAAAGCTACAGATATTAGGAGTGATAAAATTATTGCCGGAATTACACCAAGTCCATGAAATAGAACTATAGAAACACTAGTAAAACCAATAACCGAACCGACTGATAAATCAATCCCGCCGGTTAGTATTACGTAGAACTGTCCAAAAGCAACTGTACCCAGGAGAACATTCTGTACAATCAGATTCATGAGATTTGATGGTCTAACGAATACTCCTTGAGAAAGAATTGTTGCCAGAATAAATATCGTCATAAAAATTGCAAGCGATTTATAAAGGGTTCGTTGCCCTACACTCAGCATTCTAAAATTTCTGCTCAATTTTTTACTAATCTTATTCATTATCCACTCCACCCTTCATGATTTTTAATTTTTCGGATGGTTTTCTGATTTGCCCGATTGATACAGCCAAAAGCAGAATCATTCCTTTTGCCATCCCCTGCCATAAAGGTGGAACACCTAATAGATTTAACATGCTGGATATTAGTCCAAACAATAGAACCCCAAAAATTGTTCCCGAAACAGTCCCTTTTCCTCCAGCAAGGCTTCCCCCACCTACAACAACAGCAGCTATAGTTTCCAATTCATAGCCGCTTGCTCCAATCGGCTGTCCAGACTTTACTCTTGCCGTCCACACCAATGCTCCAATGGATACAAATAATGCTGCCAGAACATATACGGAGAATTTGATTAAGTTTGTCTTAATTCCACTCAGACGAGCATCTTCCTCCTTGCTGCCTACTGCAAATATGTATCTTCCAAACTTTCTGTTCCTTAGAAAGTAAAAAACAATAAATGCTGTGATAAGCCAGAGGATAGTTGAAAAAGGAATTTTGGCAATTTCAAGGAAACCAAGATTAGTAAATGCTTCGATCTTAATCGCAACCGGCTTTGTATCAGCGATTTGCAGTGCGATACCCCTGCAAATCTGTAGAACTCCAAATGTCACTATAAAGGGCGGCATTTTCAGCTTTGCGATCAATACACCATTTAGCGCACCAAGCAATACAATAGAGACAGTTGCTATTAACAATGATAGCACAGGATTCATTGTTTGCATCAGCGATGCTGCAATTATCGAGTACAACGCAACCATGCCTCCCTGAGACAAATCCACTCCACCTGAAATAACAACTAATAACTGCCCTAATGCAAGCAAACCGATAATGGAGTATTGATTTAATATAGACGAGATATTGACCGGCGAAAGAAAGTTTGGCAAGAAAATCGAACAAAAAACAAATATGATTAAAACCGCAACAAACGCACTGTTTTCAGCCAAAAATGTCGTGAATCCTGAAATCCTCTTAATTTTACCCATTACCATTACCTCCAAGGTTTAGTGCATATGAAAGAACTTTTTCCTCCGTAGCCTCTTTAGCAGAAATCTCTCCTACTATTTCACCTTTAGACATTACTAAAATTCTGTCCGCCTGTGATAGAATCTCTGTCAAATCGGAAGAAATCATCAATATTGCTGCTTTCTTCCTTTTCATATCCTGCATCAGTTTATAGATTTCCTCACGGGCTCCAACATCTACGCCCCTTGTAGGTTCATCCAAAATCAAAAGATCTGAATTTCCACCGAGCAACTTTCCTAAAACAACTTTTTGCTGGTTCCCTCCGCTTAAGAAATCTACTTGTACTTTTTCTCTGGGAGGACGTACTCCCACACTCTTGATAAGTGACTTAACAGAACTCTTGATGGTTCTCCACTTAACAAAACCTCTATTTTCTTTCGCAATCAAGCTGTAAGAAATATTTTCACCGATTGAACGAATCGTTACAAGTCCCTGATTTTTTCTGTCCTCTGGTAGAATTCCAATACCGTTTTTCAAAGCACGGCTTGGAGCTTTCGGTTTGATTTCTTTTCCTTTATATAGTATTGTTCCGGAATCAATTTTTCTAAGACCCAGAATTAGATGAGCAAGCTCGCTTCTTCCTGCACCAACTAATCCTGCCACACCTACAATTTCCCCTTCACGGACATTGAGATCAATGTTTTTAACTGTACCTTTTTGGCTAATCCCCTTAAGTTCCAGTACATTTTCCCCAAAATCCTCATGAAAGTCTCTTTTGCTCAAATCAACATCTCTGCCAACCATTAGATTGATAAGCTTTTCTTTTGAAAATTCTTTAACGTCTCCAGTCTTAATATGGTCACCATCTCTTAGTACTGTGATTTTATCGCCAATTTCAAATATTTCATCTAGGTGATGAGATATATAGATTATTGCTTTGCCTTGCTCTTTAAGTTTTTTGATTATATTGAAAAGAATTTTTATTTCTTTGTTTGTAAACACAGCAGTTGGCTCATCAAATATTATGACATTTGTTTGAAGGGATAATGCTTTCGCTATTGCAACAAGCTGTTGCTGTGGTAAACGCAGCCTTTCAACGGGTGTTGTAACATCGAAATCAGCTTCAATATTATTCAGCAATTCTTTTGCTTTTTCGTTGATCAACTTCCTATTAATGTTTCCTGATTTCCTCAGCAGCTCATTCCCAAGAAAAATGTTCTCCGCTGCACTAAAAGTCGGTATTATCTCAATTTCTTGATAAATTGTATTTATACCATTCATCCTCGCCCAATGCGGATTATTATGGGTAATTGTCTCTCCCATATAAACAATCTCTCCACTATCGGCAGTTAATGCACCTGAGACTATTTTTATCAAAGTAGATTTTCCGGCACCGTTTTCTCCAAGAATACAGTGTACTTCGCCTCCAAAAAAATCAATCGTTATATCATTCAAAACTTGAACTGTTGAGAATGATTTATTGATTTTCGTTAGTTCAAGCATCTTTGTTTTCTTACTCATCACTAATACCTCTCCCTATCGGGTTTAAATATAGACATTTATGATAAAATAGTATATATTTATTGTTAACTGGTTAGTTAAGTTTGATAGGTGCAGGGGGTTGGTTTATCTTTTTTCAGAAGGGAAACCACAAACCGCCCTGCCCTATCTAATTCCCATTTAGAATTCAAATCCCTTAGCCGTAATTTCGTCAATATAAGCTTGACATTCATCTGCTTTGTTGCTTTCGAAAATCTTGATAGGTACATCTTGTTTTACTTCGTAATCTTCTCCAGCGAGAATCTTTCCAAATGTCTCCAATGCTGATTTAGCTGAATACGGAGGTGTCTGAGTTTCCATAGCAATATCTCCTGCAACAACAGCTTCTAGAGCTTTAATATGTCCGCCTTCACCAAGTACAAAGCCAAGTAGTTCATCACGACCAGCGTTTTTGATAGCATCAATCGCTCCCATAGTCATATCACTATAGTCTGAACGAACGATATCGATTTCGCCAACATCATATGCTTGAAGTGCATCTTCCATAACTTTCAATCCACCAGCTTTTGTGAATCCGCCGTCAGAAGTGAAAACTGTTACGATGTTTGGATAATCAGCCATAACTTCGTCCCAACCTTCATTCGCTTCGATAACCGGACCTGCACCCGCCATACCTTGAACGTGTACAACATTACCTTTAGGTTCGCCATATTTTTCTGTCAACAGTTCTACAGCTTTGTTAGCAAGAGCTCTTCCAGCAACCCTATGGTCCTGAACGATAAGCGCTTTATATACGCCTTCGCCTGGCTCAACAGCAATAACTCTGTCTACAACGATTAGCGGAACTCCAGCTTTTTCGCAAAGATCCACTATTGGAGATGAAGCTTCTGTTTCCAACGGTGAAACAACCATAAGTGCCGGATTCTGTGCCAACATCTGTTCAACGTCTGTAAGCTGTTTGGAAACGTCCTGGTTTGCATCAACACTTATAAGGTCATATCCAAATGCTTCAGCCTGAGCTTCAAAATCGTTTTGGAATGTGACACGCCAAGCGTTAACCATTTCTGCATTGGACATCGCTACAAGCAGTCTTTCCTCTTCTACTGGTGCTGCTTCCTCCTTAGCAGTTTCCTTTACTTCTTCTGTTGTTTTTTCTGCAGGATCGTTCACTGCACAACCTACTGCCATTATAGCAATCAACATAAATGTCAAGGCAAAGACAGCAACTTTTCCTAAATAACCACTTCTCATTTTCTTTTTATCCTCCTTTTTTATTCATCTGCCAGCCATAATTGGTTACATATTATTATGACTGCTTTTAATGAAAACTTATACCAAGCATCTCCCGGTTGATTCTCTTTGAATTAAACTGAGAGATAACATTTGCACTTCGGGTTTCTTATTCTCTTCAACATATTCAATTATCATTTTCGCTGCCAAACATCCCTTTTCATAGGCCGGCTGCATAACCGTAGACAGCGAAGGATATAAAGTTTCAGACATTTTTAGATTATCAAATCCAATTATTGAAATCTCCTCAGGTATCCTTATATTCCTTTCGTGGCAGGCTTTTAATACTCCCATAGCCATCACATCTGATGATACAAATATTGCAGATGGTCTATCTTTTGCATCCAGTAGTTCATTCCCCAATTTGTATCCATTAATTGCACTTGCTGAACTCGTGTGTTTTATAAAGCCCGGTTTTTCTATAATACCATACTTTTTCAAAGTATCTCTTAGCCCCCTGAGTCGTTCATTACTGCTGGCAAAAAGTTTCTTCCCAATAAATCCAATTTCCCTGTGTCCTAAAGATATAAGATGTTCTGCAGCTAGTATACCTCCCAAATAATTATCAACATCTACTGAAGGAATTCCTTCGATATCAGATAAAATTGAAGTCGACACGAACGGAACATTCTTTTCAATCAGCAGATTTATCAATTTCTTATGTTCGATGCTAGGGCTTAGAATGATAAATCCATCTACTCTCTTTTGGGTATAGAGATCTATGTAGTTTCTTTCGTGTGGATAACAAAGCAACAAATAATATCCTTCTTTATCTAATTCAGAATATATACCCCTTAGGACATCCACATAAAACGGATTTGAAAAAATGTACTCTGCTTCGTATGGTATAATTAATCCAATATTAAATATTCTCTGCTGAGCAATTGCCTTAGCACTTGCATTCGGCTGATATCCGAACTCCTCAATTATATCTTTGATTATCCTTCTCGTCTTTGGATTGACGTCAGGCTTATCATTAATGACTCTGGATACAGTTGTTTTTGATACCTTGGCTAGATTAGCTATTTGTTCGATAGTCATTCCTGATCTCCTGAATTATTTACAATTAGTATTTTGCATTCTCTGCAAACGTCTCAAACATTGTAGCAATGTTTTCTGGCGGTACATCGCCTTGAATATTATGAACAGTGTTGAATATATAGCCTCCTCCTGGAGCCAAAATATCCATATTGCGTTTAACTTCATCCTTTATTTCCTGTTTTGTTCCATTAGGCAGTGTGAATTGCGTATCGACCCCGCCACCCCAAAAACAGATGTCTTTGCCAAAATCTTTTTTTATCTGAGCAATGTTCATTCCATCTGCACTTAGTTGCAATGGATTTAGGATATCTGCACCCATCTCTATTATATCAGGAATTAATTGAGTAACCGCGCCGCAGCAATGGTAAAACGTTTTTATATGTGGTGCAAGCTTTTTTATCGTTGAAAACAATCTAGTATATCTCGGTTTGAAAAATTCTTCAAACATGCTCTTTGATATCAACAATCCGGTTTGCCCTGCGAAATCATCCGGTATAACCATCATATCTATATACTCGCCGATTATGGGAAGAATCCATGTCCAGAATTGGATCTCTAGTTCTTCAAGTTTTTCTAACAGTTCTCTGCTGCCATCAGGATCCATAGCAAGGTTCAAATATGCATTTTGAATTCCCTGCAACCATTGAAACTCTTGGAAAAACCCAACAGTCATTGCACACCCGCCGACCGTTATGAAATACTCATTCTGCTCATGAAGTTCCTTCGCGCTTCTTACAATGTTTTTAATTCGTGATTCATCATCAATTTTTGGCCAACTGAAGTCCTTCATTTCCTCTGATAAATTCACTCCAGCAAGTGGAGATTTCCAAAGATCATAATACAATCCTTTTTCCTTCGGCATTCTCCATGTGATATCCCAATGGTCAGAGTAGAATGTATAATCATCATCGTCATGTAAATTGAAGGACCAATTTGCCGGAGGATCAAAGTATATACCTCTAACATCAATTCCAAAGTACTCAAGAATATCTTCGTCCATCTTTGCAAGCTGTTGCTTTCTGTCATGAATAACAATTTCTCTGTCTCTTTTACCTAAGTACTTAAGTAGGTTCTTGTATGCAACTGCACTGATACCGGTAAATGAGCTTTGTCCTATGTCTATAGGGATTCTATCCGGCTCCTTATGATTTAGTGAAGTTTTGACTCTTTCCCTTGAATTCATATATCTCTCCGTGAAGTAATTTATGTAACCGCTACCGTTACCGGTTCCGGTATCGGTTACGTAGAACATATCATATCATCGATTCCTTGTCAAGGATGTTTATATATTGTTTTTTTCTTTTATAGGGGAGGGTTTATTTCGGTCAATCTTAATATAATTGATATTTTATTGTTAAGGTAAGCAATCAGATGCTCATATAAAATCGATTTGCCACCATAAGAACTATTACAAATTCTGTATTATCCAGAATTGATTTTACGTTCTATTAAGAGTATATTGGATGAAAATCACAGGTTTCATGATTTAAGGCATACCTCCACCAGCTTGATGTAGCTTGAAGGGGTTGATTTGAAGATTGTTTCTGAGGTACTTGGTCACAGCTCAATTCCTATTACTGCTGATGTTTACGGGCATGTGCTTGAAGAGCAGAAGAGAAAGGCGGTAGGGAAGTTGGATAAGTATTTTAATTAGAATCAAATTGACGAAGGTTTAATTTGTATTAACTCCAATACTCACAATATCTTATTGAAATCAATGTCGTAGCTTGAGTTTTTCATTTCTTTTGCAATTTTTAATTGCCAAGCTTTATCTACATCCATCGAAATATAAACAATACCAGAAATATCACTAGGTGTCTCAATATCACCTTTAACCAAAGCACAAACGTTTTGTCTCCCTATCTTACCAATTAAGTATCCATGTTCAAAAACAACGTTTTGCCGTGCTCTCTTTCTTAAATTCTTTACATCATTTTTTTGTACCAAGATCACAATCTGTATAGAGCACGATGGCAAAGCCGACATTAGAGAATTCTTCAATTTTCTCTATTACAGTCTTTCCTGCATTAACTTGTTCGTGCAGAATAATAGATTCCAGCCCCAGCTTCTCAACGAATCGAGCTGCCTCATTTTTTACTGTATTATCATGCCCATGAACTATAAAAACCTTTTTCTTATCCAAACTCAAAGCAGATTTGCTGACTATAGCAGGAACCTCTTCCGCACCTTTCGCTTCTGCTTCTTTGAAAAGTTCACCTGTTACATCGTTAGTATATTCATGCTCTAAGAATATACCCTCTTTGCTTATTAAAACAGCAATTCCAGGAGTGCTCCTCCTAATTGTGTCTAATGTTTTCTCCACACTCTGCTCAGTAGTTTTAATAATAAATCGTGCAACTTTATCAAAATTAATATGGGTTCCATCAAAAAAGAAATTTTTTTTGCTTATATATGGTACGACAAAATCATTCATAATGTTATCTTTATTTGATTTGTCAAATTCGTAAATAGTTTTCTCTTTCCCTTTTGGTTGACTTAATTCAATCATTAGCTGATAATACATATTTCCTCCTAGTATGACATTGCTCCGCATGTTAGCTATGTCAAAATTAATTAATTACTTAGCAAAATCATTTTAGAATTTATTTGCTCTTCACTTGAATATTCGAATTACGCCTCAATGAAATTATATCAATTTATTATATTGAAGTAACTATATTGTTATATGAACTCTGACTTTAATTGAAAGAACCTCTAGTTATTATACCTTTTCAGCAGATGGCAAAAGTTATGATTGGAAATTTTCGATTCTCCCGTGACATATTTGTGACATTTGGGGATTTTGAAACCCTGAAAATACAAAAGACTTTCAAGAGCACAATACTCTGAAAGCCCCATTTCTAGCGGAATTTTGGTAGAGAGGAAGAGACTTGAACCCTCGACACACTAAGGTTTGACTCATTTGATCATAAATGTAAATACGATTTCCAGCTGTGTTTGCTTCTTTTCACTGAAGCTTGCTTACCTTCATATTCGTTTCTCTCGCGACATATTTGTGACATTTAATTCAGCAGCTTATAAAACCCACTGTTCGATAAACTTTTTAGATTGTAAAATTGCCTGTTTTTTCTCTTCAAATGTGTTTTCAAAAGTGTAATCTTCAATCTCGATCGCAACGCAACCCTTATATCTAATCTCTGAGAGAGCGCAGAAAAAGTCATTCCAGTTTACATCACCATATCCCGGTATTTTTGGCACATGGTATTCAAGCGGTGCAGCGAAAAATCCTACATCATCATATTTATCTTGGAAGAACTTTGCATCCTTGATGTGACAGTGAAATATCTTATCTTTAAATTCGTATATAGGCTTAATATAGTCCATCCTCTGCCATATAAAATGTGATGGATCATAATTCAATCCGAAGTTTTCGCTATCAATCGCAGAAAACATATCTCTCCAAATCTTTGGTGAAGCGGCTAGATTTTTTCCACCCGGCCACTCATCCTGCGAATAATACATTGGGCAAATTTCTATACCAATTTTGACTTTGTTATCTTCGGCAAATTTAATTATATCCGGCCATGTATTTTCAAAATCTGCAAAACTATCCGAATAATTCTTTTTTGGATCTCTGCCGATAAATGTTGTTACGGTATCCACATCTAAAAGCGATGCCCCGTTAATCACTTTTTTCAGGTGATCTATATAATATTGTCTTTTTTTCATATCTGGATCCAGCGGGTTCGGAAAATAACCCAGGGCAGAAATACTCACCCCGGTCTTCGCTGTGTAATCCTTTATATACTTCGCCTTGTCTCGGTTCATCTCGTTCATGTCTATATGGGTTATACCGGCATATCTTCTTTCCGCTTTGCCCTGCGGCCAGCACATAACCTCTAATTGCTTAAATTTATTGTCACTCGCAAAATCAAAAACCTCTTCAAAGCTTAATTCAGGTAATATCGCACTATTCAATCCTAATTTCATCTTCCGTCCTCCACAAAGAATGTCATTTACTCAGTACAATTAATTTATATTTAATGTTCAACCTTCTATCATTTTTCTAACATTCTCTGCACTTATCTCGCCCTCCATAGGACCAAGCTTCATTACATTGAGTGCACCTGCTGCAGAAGCCATCTTTCCTGCTTCAAGAAGCGATTTACCTTCAAGAAGTCCGCAAAGAAGAGCTGCATCAAAGCAATCGCCAGCTCCTGTCGGGTCTATCTCTTTGACTTTGTAAAGCGGACAGTCAACTTTCTCGTTTCTCGAATAAAGAGTTGTCCCTTTGCTCCCTTTTTTAAGTGCGATTACTTCCATCTTCTCATATTCAAAAAGCTTTGCTATTCCATTTTCTATATCATCTTTTCCGGTTAACATTTTAAGCTCATCAATCCCGGGCATAAGTATTGAGCAGTTTTCAAGGATATCACCCAAAACTTCCTCCACTGTCCTGCTGCCTAGAAGTTCCGGTCTTATGTTTGGGTCGAATGATATCTTTGCTCCTGCTTGCTTGAATTTTAAAGCTGCGTCTATTATCTTTTCTTTGAACTCATCAGTAGCCATCATAGAACATCCCATAATATGAAAATATTTTGGGTCATTGATGTCTTTGACATCGAATTGTTTTGGATGAACGGCAGGCGTGTTTCCTATATGATAGATAAACTTTCTAGAGCCGTCTTCAAAGTATGTTACAAAAGCGACTGCTGTCGACTCATAGTCATCCTCGTGTACATAGTCCACATTGACGCCGTCTTTTCTAAGTCTGTCTAAGATGTTCTTTCCAAAGTCATCCTTGCCCACTCCGCCGAAGATTCCAGATGTATGTCCTAATCTTGCAACTGTATCTATAAATATCGCCGGTGCTCCGCTTGGGAACGGTCCTCTGAAATCGCCTTCCTCAAATAATTCAACGCCGACATCAGGACGCATTATCTCGACCAGCATTTCTCCCATTGTCCATATTGCACACATCTTATATATCTCTCCTATTATCCTAAAAAGGCTTTCTTTAAGAATTTAAGCGATTCAGTGATGTTTTTATCCATAGCGGCCTCATCAGCGCCTTTGGATATATCACGCCACACTTTGATATCCTCACCGATTTCTCCTCCCATTTTAACGAAAGGTTCCATCACAACTCCGCCATCAAAGTTTATATCGCGCAAAGCTTTTCCTATGTCATTCCAAGGCAATGACCCTTGCCCAGGGAGATTTCTGTTTCCTTCACCTAAATGCATATGGCCTAAATAATCTCCTGCATGTCTTATAGCATCTGCTATATTATCCTCTTCGATATTCATATGAAAAGTATCGAGCAGTATCTTTACGTTTTTCCTGTCGACATCTTTACAATATTGCACCGCCTCTTCGGCTGTGTTCAATATATTAGTTTCAAATCGGTTTACGACTTCTAAGCAGAAATCTATACCTAAATCCTCCGCAACACTACCTAAAACTTTTACGCTTTCGACTCCTCTTGCCCATATAGCCGCTTTGTCTAAATCATCAAACTCATTTGGCCAATATGAATACATAACTCCAACCAGTGAGCGTGAATCCAGTTTATCCATCTGCTTCATGATATTGGATAAAAAATCTACTCCTGCTTTTCGAACCGCCGGGTCTTTAGCGGCAACATCCTTATCCTTCGGTGGTCCGATATTCGAAGAAATATCTATTTCTAAATCTCTGGCTAATGCTTTAAGCTCGGTTAATTCTCTGTCCGGCATAGTTAATAAATCACCTGCTGAAATCTCTAAAATATCAAATCCGCAATCCTTTACTTTTTTAGCATAGTACTTATAGTCTCCATGCCACTCATCCGTCCAATATGCAAATAGTGTTCCAAATTTCATATCATTTCCTCTTTTCTTGAGAATTTATATTTTGTCTTGATTAAATTTCATTTTTTCAAGTTTCTTAATTAAAACACTTAAAAAAATGGTATTTTCTAATATATACCTTTGCTATTCAAATATAATACCTCATTTTTAACACATTCCATTGCGTTTTCTCTGCTTGTATGAGGCTCAAGTGTTACATACCCATTATAACCATCAGATTCAAGCCGGCTTAATAAGCCATCATTATTAACTATACCATCTTCTGCTTGAAGATAATATATATCCTCACCTTCATAGAAACCCGTCATTTTCCCGCCAATCCATTTTTCATCCTTACAGTATAACGGATTGTAAACGCATCCGTTCTTAATATGCACATATACTATATGACCTTTTAGAATTTCATATGAATATGGAAAAGGCTCATTGGAGGATTGATAATAATTAGTTGCATCAAAATTCGTTTTGAAATTTTTCGAATCAAAATGTTTAATTATAGATAGAACGTTCTTGGGCGTTCTTGTAACATCCAATCCTTCGTTTTCTAATGCTAAGATAACTCCTAATTGCTCAGCCCGCCTAACTGCGGGTTCCCAATACTTTTCTAACAGAGGAAAATCAATTTCTATTGAACGCAATACATAATCACAGTAGTGATTTACAATTTCAGCTTCAAAATCTGCTGCAACTTCAATCGCTCTTATCAGCTCTTTAGTGAAAAGTTCTTGCTGTTTTACAAATTCTTTATCAAATCCGCATCCAAACGCAACACAACAAACATTTATATCGTGTTTTTCTAGTATTGATTTTGCACTTTTAATATCCTTACCTTTGTAAGCATATTCTTGTACTATATCACCATCGTCTTCTATATTATGCGCCCAAAGTTCAAGGTTTTTAATATTAAAGCCTTTAGCGATATTAAGCGTGCTTTCAAGGTCATCTGTTGCAGAGAAAGTCATTCCATTTAAAGCTAATTTCAATTTTTTACCTCTTAAAATAGTTTTGTGCAGGCTTTTTAAGCCTGCACAAGTGATTAATCTTAGTCATTTGGGAATAGTGCGTCGATGTTGTCAATTGTGACTAGTTCCGGTGATACAGATACTTCTTTTTCAAACGGTTCGCCTGCATAGAAAGCATCGATAATTTTAAATGCTTCTACGAATTCAGCTGCTGTGTTGATCCAGATTGTTGCATCCATTTCGCCAGCACGGATTGCAGCACGGCCTTCTTTTGTAGCATCAAGCCCATAAAGTTTAATTTCTCCGGTTTTTCCGCTGTTAGCAAGAACCGCTCTAACGCCGAGTGCCATACCGTCATTGTTACATACGATAGCATCAAGGTCTTTGCCTGAGGATAACCAGTTTTCCGCCAATGGTGTAGCATCATCAGCATTCCAGTTTCCAGCACCTTCAAAGATAACTTCTATATTGCTGTCTGCCAATGGTTTTTCGTAACCATCAGTGATAAGCATTGCTGTTGTTTGTCCTTCTGCGCCAATCATAACAGCGATATTTCCTTCGCCGTCTAAGTCCTTAACACATTGCTCCATTTTTAGCTCGCCGCCTTTTTTAAGGTCAACAGCTACAAATGCTGTTAGAAGATCTTGAGCTGATGCAGATCCATGAATAGTAATGATTGGAATATCGTATTGAGCAGTTACATTTTCGATTACACCAGTCATTCCATCAAATGAAATCGGGTCAAACATTACAGCCGCATACCCTTGCGCACATGCATTTTCAATTTGAGAAATTTGTGTATTTAGATCTAAGTCTGGATCAAAAACAGTAACTTCCCATCCACTAGCTTCTCCAGCAGCTGTAGCTCCATCAGCCATATCCAAAACAAATTCGTTCTGCATATGAGATGAAATCCAAGCAACTTTCTTACTAGGCGGTACCGGAACACCTGTATCTTCGGCTGCTTCTTCAGCAACTTCAGCTGCTTCCGCAGGTGCTTCTTCTTTCACTACCTCAGCAGGTCCATCTGAGCAAGCTACAAATCCGACCAACATGAGAGCAATTAAAAGTACTACTAATAATTTTTTCATCTTATCCTCCTAATATTTATTTTATTAAGCTATCTAGCTTAAACTTTTTGACTTATTTTTTCTTGCCCTTATATCAATAAATACTGCGAGCAAAATTACTATACCTTTCATGATCTGTTGATAGTATGTCGAAAGTCCCAATATATCGAAACCATTTTGTATAACACCAAGTATCAAGACTCCGAAAAGCGTTCCAATAATACTTCCGCTTCCGCCTGCCATACTTACTCCTCCAATAACAGCAGCAGCAATGGCATCCAGTTCATATCCGTCGCCAACTCTAGGATTACCAGAAGTAATTCTCGATGCTAATAATAACCCTGCCAAGCCAGCTAATGCTCCACATATGCTATAAATCAGCCATTTTACTCCTCTGACATTTATTCCGGAAAGTCTTGCTGCTTGTTCATTCCCGCCAACAGCATAAATCCACTTTCCAAAAACTGTCCTCTTAAGCAGCACATATCCGAATATCAGGATTATGAGAAAATACCATACTAGATTTGGAAGACCTAAGAAAAACTTATTGGATATATTAATAAATGGTCTAGAAAGGTTAAACAACGGCCTGGAATCGGTTAATAATAATATCAATCCCCTGGCCATGGTAAGCATCGCTAATGTCATAATAAACGGTGCAAATCCTAAATATGCTATCCCAAATCCATTTATTGCTCCCAGAAATGCTCCAGCCAGTATTGCTGCTATGAATGGTACTATCAATGGATATGGGTTTTCAGCTAAACCAAAGTAAGCCGCTGTTACGCAGCTAACTGCGACAATTGATCCAACTGAAAGGTCAATCCCACCGGATATGAGAACGATTGTCATACCTACAGCTAAAATTCCATTTATAGAAATCTGTTTTAAAATATTTGTTAAGTTTGGAATTGTAAGAAAAGCCGGCTGCGAAAGAGCCATAACTCCGCTAAGCACTATAAACGCCCAAACAATTCCTGTCTGCCTGATAAAATTTCTATTAAAAATTTTAGATCTTATAGTTCCTTTATTAGATTTCATTTTTTAATTCCCCTTGTTTTCTTTTTTGATTTTCTTTTACTCAAATATGTGCCGCCATATGCATAATTTTTTCTTGCGAAAACTCGTCCTTGTTTAATATTCCCGATAGCCTTCCTTGGCTCATCACTATAATTCTGTCCGCAATACCTATTAATTCAGGCATTTCTGAAGATATTACTATTACTGCTTTGCCTTCCATAACGAGTTCATTCATTAAATTGTATATTTCCGTCTTAGCTCCAACATCAATTCCGCGTGTTGGTTCATCAAAAATTATAATGTCCGGATTTGTTAACAACCATTTTGCTAAAACCACCTTCTGTTGATTCCCCCCTGATAGATTTTCTACAAGCTGGCTTCTGGACATAACTTTTATGTCCAATTGCTTAATCATCTTATCAGCAATCGCACTTGTCTTTCTGTCATTTAGAAATCCTAAAAAAGATTCTCTTTTTTCGATACATGTGACTATATTGTCTTTTGTTGTGCCCATAAGGTTCAGCCCGAGCAGTTTTCTATCCTCTGTTACGAAAGCCATCCTTCTTTTTATTCCCTGTGAAGGCTTATTAATCTTTGCTTTTTCACCAAAAATATAAATTTCTCCGGAATCTGGTTTTCTGTCGCCAAAAAGTGTACTTACAATTTCTGTTCTTCCGGCACCCATCAGTCCGGCGATTCCCAATTTTTCACCTTTTCTCAAATCGAAAGATATATCTTCAAATTCACCTTTTCTTTTAAGATTCTTAACTTCAAGAACAACTTCTCCGATTCTATTCTTGCATGTCGGATAAATTTCATTAATTTCACGATTAACCATATGTCTGATAATGTCCTGTTTGCTGATATCGCTCATATTTTCAACAGTAATTAAATTACCATCTCTCAAGACTTCGACTCTGTCAGCAATTTGTGGCAATTCATCGAGTTTATGCGATATATAGATTATTCCTATTCCCTCGCTCTTAAGGATTTTTATTGCATCAAACAATTTCATTATTTCACTTTCAGTTATTGCTGATGTGGGTTCGTCCATAATTAAAATTTTTGATCCATATGACAATGCTTTAGCTATTTCAACCATCTGAGTCTCTGATATGCTCAAATCCTTCATTTTTCTGCTAGGCAGAATATCAATCCCCATTTTCCTGAGCCATTGTATAGTTTCACGTTCCTGTTTTTTACTATTTACAAAACCAATTTTTGAAAATTCTCTTCCAAGAAATAAATTCTCAGCAATAGTCATCTCAGGAATCGGATATAATTCCTGATGAATCATTGCAATACCCATATGAAGTGCCCTTGCTGGATTCGGGATATTGACTTTTTTATCGAACAGAACTATGGTCCCACTATCAGGCTTCGTTATTCCCATCAGAATTTTCATCATCGTCGATTTTCCTGCACCATTTTCACCGACAAGAGCTAAAACTTCACCTTCATTCAACTCTAGGTCGACACCGTGCAAGACCTCAACTCCTGAATAGGATTTTTTGATGTTTTTCATTTTTAGAATATTATTCATATTCTCCTCCATAACAATTAAATGCAGTATCTGTTTTACTCAAAATTAGGAATATATACTTTTTCTCCGCCTTTCATAGCGGACTCATGTGCACAGATACCAGAACAAGTGATATTCGCTGCATTTATGCTGTCAACAGCAGAATCTCGATTTTCAACAATTGCACTTATGAATTCATGGACTAGATGAGGATGTGAACCCCCATGCCCGATCCCTTGTCTGAACGATGAATGTCCAGTGTCTGTTATCGCCTCACGTTTCGTAAACCCTGCAATCTCTTTTGGTAGAATCGCATCAGCATCGGGACATTCAACTTTACGAGCATCCTCTATGTTTTCAAAAATCGTATGCTTATCATCAATAGCTAATTCCCACTCAAAAGACATCTTTGTACCATATACGTCGAACCCTTCTCTACATTGACGTATCGTTTCAAAAAGCCATCGGGTGGATTCGGCTACAACATCACTTTTCTTAAAATTAAACGTTGCTGTTTCTACTGCCCAAGGAGAATTGTATTTTTCTGCTTTGTCCTCACTTAACCTGCCCGAACCATTGCATATAACATACTCAGGCTTTTCACCAATAAGAGCAAGTACTGGAGAGAGTGCATGAGTTCCGTAAAGGAACGGAGGAAAGCCTCTCCAATAATCGCCCCATCCTGTCAGTGACATATTCTGCATATGATCACTTCTTATAAATTGAATCTCTCCAATTTTTCCAGAGTCCAATAGATTCTTAACATATAAAAATTCTCTGGTATAAAGTGACGTTTCCATCATCATATAAACTTTGTTGACTTTCTTTTTTGCTGCAATAATATCTTCGCATTCCTTAATTGAAGTTGCCATTGGTACTGTGCAAGCTGTATGCTTTCCCGCCTCTAAGGAAAGCATTGTCTGTTTATAATGTTCTAAAATTGGTGTAACAATATGTATAGCATCAATATCATCTCTTTTGGGTAACTCACTATAATCTGTAAACCTTAAATCTACAGGAATATCAAACGCATCCCCAACATCTTTTAAAGTTTTTGGATTTCTTGTGCAAATAGCAATCTTTCCGATATTTGGATGCCTCTGATATATTGGTATAAACTCCTTACCAAACCCCAACCCAACAATTGCTACATTTACTTTCTTATCGTTCATATTCTTTCTCCTTAAAAATATAAATTTCTACATTTTACGTGCTCGTGCTCTTTAAAAACAAAAAAATTATATATTGCTCCTGCTTCTAATATCTATTCTGGTTCTTTCAAATTCACTTTGCGGTTCTGTATTTGAAATTAATTTCTCGAAAAGGATTCTAATAGGTTGATAGCCTTGATAAAAAGGATCCTGTCCAATAGTAAAGTCCACAACTCCATTCTCAATCAGAGTCTTTGTCGATGGAACAAGGTCATGGCTGATAACTTTAATTTCGCTTTCAAGTCCAGCAGTTTTTAGGGCTTCACCCACACCGCTTATTCCTCCCCCGGTTATATATATACCTTTCAAGTCAGGATATTCTTTTAACTTCTTGATTGTGTATTCGAAAGCAAGTTGCTTTCTATCCTGATTTTCAACTATTTCTAAAATGTTTATCTTCGAGCCATACTCTTTTAATCCGAATTTGAATCCTTCTATTCTTTCTTTATGGCAATCCAACTCTATCAGGCTAGTAATAATCAGCACATCCCCGCCACCACACAGTAATTTGTTCATCAAATCACTTGCAACCGCTCCTCCTTTGAAGTGATCCTGACCAACAAAACACATTCTTTTCGAATTATGTATATCTGAATTATATGTCACGATGGGGATACCTAAATCAACAATTTCATTTACTTTTTTTCGAATTCTTTCACTATCAATAGAAAACATCGCAATAGCATCAATTTTACTCTCTACAAAGCTATTTAGAATATTTAATTGTTCCTCAACTTCCAACGTATTCAATATCCGTGTATCAACATTATATCCATAATCGTAAATTTCTTTTTTTGCATCCTCAATACCGTTTTTAACATCTTGAACAAACGGGTTATAATCCGGAGCAACGATGATCCCTATGTTTTTTGGGTTTTGCTGTCCTGCTAAAGCCTTACCAATCAAATTGGGTCTATAATTCAATGCTGATGCAACGTTTCGCACTTTTTCTCGAACAGCATCGCTTACCCCCGGACGCTCATTAAGTACTTTATCCACAGTCCCACGAGACACATCTGCTATTTCTGCTATTTTTCGAATTGTTACTTTCATAAGCAATCCCCTCTACGTGCTCGTGCTCTTAAACTATATAATGGATTCTACTCTATAAAACCCACTCTTGTCAATAAAAAGTTATAAATTTCTATATTTTTGCGTGTGCGTGCTCGTGAACATCTGTGTACCTTATCCTTACCAAAGTGGTGAATTAAAAAAACAAGCCAAAATTTAAAGAAATCATCTTTTGTGTACCCAAACGATATACCTAAATACTTAAGAGCATGTGAAGAACACTATTTATTTCCGGCTGTATTCTTGGCTGTATATGCTGGTTTAAGAAGGAGAGAATACCGGTGAACCTATCGCATGATGGTCGTAAAAGTCAACTTTATTCTTCGTTTCATTGTTATTTCAACCAAATTTCGATACCTCAGTGGATACTTCAAATACCAGGGCACACAAAAAAGGATAATTTTCTTTTCAAAGTGCTTCCAGATGAACAGACTCTTAGACAAAATTGTAGCTCCACACAGTATTGTTGATTGATTATATCATATGGGCTTGTTATCTCTATTCATATTAGATTTTTTGCACCAGAACCGATTATGAGTTAAACTCATTGATAGCTTCTAGCATAGCAATAAGGTTTTCTATCGGCGTGCACGCTTGGACATTGTGAATTGCATTAAAAATATATCCGCCGCCCTTAGAAAAAACTTTTACTCTCTCAGTTGTTTCTTCTTTAACCTTATCGGGAGTTCCAAATGGCAAGACATGTTGGGTGTCAATTCCTCCACCCCAAAACACTAGCTTATCTCCGTACTTTTCTTTCAATAATTTTGGATCCATTCCAGCCGCAGAGCATTGAACAGGGTTTAAAACATCAACACCCATTTCGACAAAATCATCCATGAGTTTTATTATCGAGCCGCAGCTATGGTAAAATGTCTTCCATTTAGTGTTGGCGTGTACCCAATCGTTAACCCTCTTATAAAATGGTTTATAGAGTTCTCTGAATATGTCCGGAGATATAAACTCCCCGTTTTGTGTACCAAAATCCGTACCGCTGATATACAAAACTTGAATTTTATCACCAGCCGCCTGCTTATACAGCTTTAGGTTATTGAGAATAATTTCTGTTTGATATTCATATGCATCCTTGATGTACTGCTTGTTCAGCATATGCGCCATAAGCCACTCGTTTACATCCCTGATCCCCGGCGTATCCTTCAGCCCAGGTCCTGGAAGATTCGATAAGTCTCCGAGGGATCCTCCTCCAAAGTTTCCAATCAGTGCATATTCTGAATTTTCATAATAGTCATTTGTTACGCGTTCAATATACTTTAAGTCGTCATCACTATATAGCTTGAATTGCTCACTATAATCTTTTTTTCCGTCCAACTTTGCGTCATCGATAGGCTCTTGCCTTAGAATATTGTCAAAGTAGTACCCGCCTTTGGGCATCTTAGCACTGGGTGGTACACTCGTATCACCTTGGGGATATGCGAAGATATCTCCGTTTTTATCAACTGTAACATTGAAGTTCTTACCCACTAACGCTTCCTCTCCACTCGGGAGATTCCATGTCTTCCACTCATCATTGCGATATCCGAACTTTGTAGAAGGTGATAGTATTCCAGCAACATCAACGTTCAAAGCTTTCATCATATCCTCTTCGATTCTGCCAATCATTAAAAAGGGATCTTGTACTTTTACCGTTTTATTTTTTAGCTTCAATGCTTCTCTCAATGCAATAATCGTACTCGCCGCAATTCCGGTGACAGTTGTTGCACCAAAATCCACCGGAACCCTGTCCGGCTGCTTATGGTCCAGCGCCATTTGCACCCTTTCTCTACTGTTCATTAAGTATACCTCCAGTTGTAATCATTGCTGCCTCTAAATGTTGATTGGGTAAGAACGATACTTATGTGCAGTTTCTATCATAGTAAGGTAATTTTCCACAGGAACGCCCTTTTGTATTGTGTTGCAGGAAGCAAGAATATATCCACCATCCGAAGCTCCATCTTTGAGACATTTTTTCGTCTCCGCTTCAACTTCTTTTTTCGACCCAAATGGCAAAGTTATTGCACAGTCTACATTTCCCATAAAAAGAATCTTATCGCCGTACTTATCCTTCACGCCTTCAAGACTCATTCCTGCTGTCGGTTCAAGTCCTTGATATCCATCAATACCCATACCCATAAAATCATCAGCAATCTTCATTATGTTCCCATCAGTATGCTTCATCAGATAAATATCATTATCGTGGCATAGCTGTGCTATAGCTTCAATCTGTGGTATCCAGTATTTTTTTATCATCACAGGCGATATCATCGGTCCGCTGTTATATGCCCAGTCGGAACAAACCAGCAACACATCAGCACCCAGTTCAATTGCTCTCTTTGCCGATGCGAGGCTGCGTTTAAGATATAGATCATGCAATCTTTGTGTAATTTCCGGCTCAAGATACATCATCTCAAAATATAATGATGTCCAGCTGAGTCCAGTTGGAATAACGTTTGGCACTTTCACCATAATCGCTTTTTCATTATTGTTTCTTTTCACAATATATTTTAGACTGTCAAATCGACTTTCATCGGGTATAAATCCCCCAGACTCTATTTCATCTAGATGTTTTTTTATTCCATCAAACCCTGCTTCTTTTATTGAAGAGTCAACTTCCAATTCCGTATCACTGCCTTCATCAAAAAGACATTTTGACCAGGCTCCGGAAGTTTTACTAACTGAAATCCACCCTTTCTCAGTTATGTCTTTATATTCTACTCCGCTGTCCATAGATGGGTCGAGTTCTATAGTCAATAAATCCAATTCCAGCTTGTCATAAATATCAAAAACATCGACCTTTTTTCTATCGACATACTCATCGCGTCTTCCCGCAGCAACCATCTCGACCTGCTTCATAACTCCCCAGCCGCTCTCAACTGTTATTGCTTCTCTTCCAAGAATCTGACTTGCAACTTGGGAAACTATATGCATTTCACCAATCGGAACTTTGTCCGGCTCGCAATGTTCAAATGCCTTCAGCACTCTTTCTTTACTATTCATAATAAACCTTTCGTATAGAAGTTTTACTAATCCTTATGGTACAAGAAGTATTTTATAGCCCGCTTTATTTTTCGCCATCTCGAATCCCTTTTCCCATTCAGTTAGTGGCAGCTTCGCACTTACGAGCGGTTTGACATTAATAAGTTTAAATTCGTGCAATCGAATAGCCCTAACCCATGAAGTTCTTTCAGATGCAAAACTGTTCTTTATGCTTATCTCCTTCATCAAAGCTAAGTCATGGTCAAATTTTACTTTTTGACCGTAGAGTCCAACTTGGAGAAATTGCCCTGTTTTCTTCAAAACTCTCAAGCAAATATCGGCAGACGCTTCGACCCCTGAGCATTCGAAAGCAACATCAAACCCATCACCCTTCGTGAATTCCTTAGTGAAAGCTACAGGATCATCTTTATCAACTACGATTGTCTCAACTGCACCCATTTGCTTTGCAAGCTTAAGTCTTTCCATGTCCACGCTTGTACCGGCAACAGCTACTTGTGCCCCGCTTGCTGTTGCGATCTGTGCTGCAATCTGACCTATAGTGCCCGGACCTGATACATAAACATAATCTCCTGCCTTCACACTGGCAATCTCGATTACGCTTCTAACAACGCATGCAAGAGGCTCGGAAAGTGCCGCTTCGTCGAGACTAACTTCCTCGGGAATTATAAAAGCATACTTTGCAGGTATTACTAGATATTCTGCAAATGCACCATTCACGCCAGTGCCAATAGAATGTCTTTTCTCACAAAGCATTAGTAGTCCCGCATAACAATATTTGCATTTACCACAAGAGACAACTGAAGTTAAGGAAATTACTCTATCACCCTTTTTAAATCCTTCAACATTCTCCCCTACTTCACTTACCACACCAGAATACTCATGACCCATTGTCACCGGATAATTGCTGGGATACTCATCCTCAATAATATGCAAATCAGTCCCGCAAATGCCAGTGGCATGTATCTTAATCTTGATATCATCCTTTCCCGGAATCGGTTCGTCTACTTCCTTTATCAGAACATTCTCTTTCCCTTTATTCTCTTTTACCAAAGCCTTCATTTTTCTTACTTCCTTAATATTATATTTACTAAAACTACGAATTTTGAGCGATTCAAACAACAACTCTATAATTAAAGAGTAATTCAACGTTTAGTTTAGTATTGTAATTCTTTACGCTTAATATCTAAATTCATCCAGATTGAATTGCTTAATGCGAAATTCTTTTTTGAAACAGTATAACAATCAGTAATAGAATTCCGGTAACAAACCAAACATACCAATATTCTAAAGTTCCCTGCAGGTTGATTGAATTCGCAATTATCTGCAGTATCATAACTCCAAAGAAAGTGCCGGAAACCTTACCCACACCGCCCGTGAGAAGAGTTCCTCCAATTACAACCGAAGCTATGGCCGTAAGCTCCCACCCTTGTGCAGTATATGCTAATGCTGAGCCCATACGCAGGGAGATTAACAGCCCGGCAAAACCGGAGAGCATACCACATATTACGTAAACAAGAGTTGTAATTGTCTTGGTTTTTATACCCATCATTTTCGCAGCTTCCTCGTTTCCTCCGACTGCATATACCTTCTTACCAAACCCCGTATATCCGAGAACGAGCATGGCGATTAGAACAACGACAGCGAATACTATTCCATATAACGGAATACCCAGAAAATTCGCTCTCGCACCTTGTTTCATCACATCCGGGAAAACACCTTTTACTGATTCAGCGTCCGAGATTACAAAAGCCAGCCCTCTCGCAAGAAGCATCACCGAAAGTGTTGCAATAAATGCCTGCACATTTAATCTCGATATCATTACCCCATTCAAAAGTCCGATTAATGCACCTGCCGCCAAAGGAACAATCAATATTATAATTATCGGCATTTCAGCAGATAAGGTTGCCACCATTGCAGTCAGTGCAACTGTTGCTCCAACTGAGAGATCAATGCCTCCAGTCAATATAACAAATGTCATTCCAATCGCAACCAGTCCTATCATACTTGCTTGCCTTAACATGTTTGTTAAATTTAGTACAGTAAAAAACTTGTCATGTAGAAAGGATGCTATAATTACCAAGACAACAAACCCTACCAAAGATGATTGTGATTTCATAAATTTCTTTAAGCCTTTTACAAAACGTGATTTTGCCTTTTTTGTCAATTTGCTGTCCCCCTATTTCCCGCGCTCTCTTTGAACTAAAAGTATCAGTATAATTACCAATGCTTTAAGAAGAAGTGAATAATTGTATGATATTCCGTTCATGTTAACCGTTACCGTTATCATCTGAACGATAAACGCTCCCATGACTGAACCTATAATTTTTGCTCTTCCTCCAGCAAAAGATGTTCCTCCAATTGCCGTCGCCGCAATTGAATCCAGTTCCATCAGTTCCCCGAATCGGCCTGCATTTACCGAATTAATTCTTGCAGCTTCCATAATACCAGCTATACCTGCCATCAATCCGCACATAATATATACGAATATGAGTACAGCAGAGACATTTAGTCCAGAAAGCCGTGCGGCAGAATTATTATCTCCCACAGCTTCGATATATCTCCCGATCGTCATCCTATTGACTATAAAGTAAATCCCAAGCACCAAAGCAAGCATTATGATAACTTGGACGGGAATTGCATTAAAAAATTTATATGTCCCCATTTCAGCATACGGGGTGCCATAAAACGAAATAGTTAATTCACCGAGAATTATCTGTGCAAGTCCTCTTCCGCCAATCATTAATATCAACGTCACGATTATCGGCTGTATACCAAATTTCGCAACCATAAATCCATTAAAAAAACCACACAACACTGACACCAAGATACCGATTAGTATACACCATACCAATCCCATACCCATATCATATAGTCTTGTGGTAGTACTCGCGGCAATAGCCATCACCGCTCCTACAGAAACATCTATCCCTTTCGTCGTGATTACAAGAGTCATTCCAAGCGCTAATACCAGCACAGGGAATGTCTGTAGCAGCAGATTCCTGAGTGTTCCTAGCTGAAAGAAATTCGGCGTTACAGCAGTATTAACGATAATGAATAATACTAAAAACACCAGTGCTCTATTGTTTTTGATAAACTCCTTGAAAGTGAATCCATTTAACCTGTTCGCGGATTCTGCATTGTTTTTTAAAGATGCCTTCTTATTCATTCTGATGTTCTCTCCTTATACTGACCTATTACTGCTCATCACCATGTGCAATTGCATCCATTAAATTTTCCTCGGTTATTTCATCTCTGACTAATTCTTTAACTTTTTCTCCTTCTTTTATGACCGCTACTCTGTCACACCCTCTAATCAACTCATGCAGTTCAGAGGATATCATCATAACGCTAATGTCTCTTGACGCTACCTCTTGAACGAGTGCTTCAATTTCAGATTTCGCAGCTACATCAATCCCCCTGGTTGGCTCGTCCAGTATCATCAGTCTTGGGTTCATGCAAAGCCAACGCGCAAGAAGTGTTTTTTGCTGGTTCCCTCCGCTCAGATTTCTAATAATCTGGTCAGGTCCGGGTGTTTTAATTCCTAATTTCTCAATATACTCAAGTGCAATTTTTCTTTTTGCCTTCTTAGAAACAATTCCATATTTACTCAACTTTTTCAGAAGGGCCATTGTAATATTGTCCTCTACAGACAAATGAGGAAAAATCCCCTCTTCCTTCCTATCTTCAGAACAAAATGATAAACCTTTTTTAACTGCCTCCCTTGGCGAGTGGAAACGAACTTTTTTTCCGTCTATCTCAATTTCTCCCTCATCAAGCATATCATCACCATATATGATTTTTGCAAATTCCGTCCTGCCGGAGCCAAGTAAGCCTGAAATCCCCACGACCTCTCCTTTGTTTACATGGAGGTTTATACCATTGACTTTCTTTCCTTTTTTTATGTCAGTTGCTTTCAGTATTGAGTCATCATCAATCTTTCTATATTTTTCTCTTTTTTGATTCATAATTTGAGTAGCATCTCTGCCTATCATAAGAGAAACAAGTTTCAACGATGAAAGACCTTTTATAGATAACTCATCAACTCTGCAACCATCTTTGAGTACTGTTACTCTGTCACAGATCTCGAAAATTTCACTAATTCTATGTGATATGAATATTACAGAAATGCCATCAATTTTCAGCTTTCTTATCACATTGAACAGAACCTTTACTTCTTTATCGGTTAATGAAGATGTCGGCTCATCCATTACGAGCAATTTCACATCAATTGATATCGCTCTTGCTATCGCAACCATCTGTTGGATAGCTACGCTTTGCATATTTAAAGACTCATTAACATCAATGTTGATGCTAAGACCCATATCTTTCAAAATATTTTTGGCCTTCTCCTGCATTTCTTTCTTGTCGATTAGACCAAATTTCTTTATTTCTCTGCCTAAAAAAAGATTTTCCCATATGTTCAAATACGGAATTAGGTTTAATTCCTGATAAATCGTGCTTATACCCTTATGCTGTGCTTCAATCGTTGTCATGTGACGCAGAACTTCGTCATCGAAAATAATCTCTCCGGTATCTTTTTTATGTATTCCGGTTAAAATT
>Ga0180436_10000662_pt1 | contig 34791 bp, 24 predicted proteins | sample SS_ome_2_FD_132434 | JGI IMG/M metagenome (GOLD analysis project Ga0180436, IMG submission 132434) | Hypersaline lake sediment archaeal communities from the Salton Sea, California, USA - SS_3_S_2 metaG | ecosystem: Environmental > Aquatic > Non-marine Saline and Alkaline > Hypersaline >... | reverse complement strand
CGGACACGATGGCGTTCATCTTCGCTGCAGCCTCGTAGTACTTGGGTAGCTGGCGGGGAATGTCTAGATGTTCCAGGGCGATGCCGTGGTCCTGGCATGCCCGGAACACTCTGATAAGCTGTCGCAAGGTCGAACGAGTCGCACGTGTACGGCCTGCCTGGCCTCTCTCAAGTGCGGCTATGAGTTGGTCGTAGCTCTCTATTGGGTGCGTACGTAGCCACCGCCAAGCCTCGACTCCCCGCGCTCGCTGCTCGAGCTCGTTCAGTAGCTGCAGTGCTTTGTCCACGTCACCGGATTCAAGAGCAGCGCGCTGCTCCTGTGCAAATGTAGTCAGCCGAAACATGTCTTCCTCCGATTCTTGATATCGCGCTGTGTCATAGGTCAATCGACCTCACTGTGCTAGTTCTGCGCAGCGGTAAGGCAGAGCCCACGGACACAGGGCGGTGGCAGCAAGGAAACCACCCCACTTCAGTGGAGCCTTCCTTGCCGGTGAACTGCTGGGGCATAGCAGACTGCCCCGGTCTGGCGAGGTCAGACGAGCTCGATCAACTTCACCTCCGTATCGGCATCCTTGTTCTGGTTGTGGCCGGAGTAGAGTCGCACCTCGAGGTGGAACTGCATCGAGATGGAGGGACGCGAGTTGGGTTGTTGTCCCGATAGGCTGATCGTGGCATCACTCGGTCACCCAGAGGAAGACGCCCCACAAGTGGCGTGGGGCGTCATGCCTGGTAAGCTATGCGAGTAGGATGAGCCGGACATCGGCGTCCGGGTCTCGACCGGTTGTGAACGCTACAACCATTTCAAACGACATGCCCTGGGGCTGCGAGCAGTTGGGTTTTCGTGAAGGGCTTTCCCCAGGCTTTGAGCCCTTCCGCGTGGACGAATCTGGAGCTTGAAGACAAACATGACGCCCAATAGCCTAGCCAGTCAACTTGCCTGGGCCGTCCCCTATCTCACCGCCGACACTCCTGGCATCGGTGGCACCATCCGCGTCGAGATCGACGACTTCATCGTCGACGAGGTCCCTGCATACGAACCATGCGGCGAGGGTGAGCACACCTACTTCGGCATCGAGAAGCGCGGCGTCAACACGATGGACGTGGCGAACGAGATCGCCCGCGCGCTGAGCCTTCGGTCACGCGATGTCAGCTTCGCCGGCCTCAAAGATGCCCGAGCCGTCGCCCGCCAGACCTTCTGCGTCCACAACGTCCCACAAGACACCATCGAGGCGCTGGAGCTGACCCAGGCCAGGGTCCTGTGGGTATCACGCCACCGCAACAAGCTGCGCATAGGACACCTGCGCGGCAACCGGTTCACCATCCGCATCCGCGACACTGCGCCGGACGCCATGGCGAACGCCGGCGTTGTCCTCCCAACCCTGGCTCGACGCGGCGTCCCCAACGCCTACGGCCCACAACGCTTCGGCAACCGTGGCGACAATCACATCGTCGGCTACCATCTGCTGCGGCACGACTACAACGCCCTCAGGGAGATAGGTGTCCGACGTCCTCGTGGACGGATGGCCAACTTCTACGTCAGTGCACTGCAGTCCGCGCTCTTCAACCAGGTCGTGGCCGCCCGCATCACAGCCGGCACGCTCGACACGGTCATCACCGGCGATGTGGCCAAGAAAGAGGATACCGGCGGCATCTTCACCATCGAGAACGCAGACGTCGAGGCGCCCCGAGCCGACACCTGGGGGATTTCGCCCACCGGCCCCATCTACGGCTACAAGATGATGCAGGCGCAGGCCGACGCCGGCGAGATCGAGGCACGCATCCTCGCTGAGGCCGGCATCGCCCCAGACGACTTCCGCGCGGTCAAAGCTAAGGGGCTCCGACGCCCCATGCGCTACAACCCCGAGAGCCTGACGTGGGAACTCAAGGACGACAACTGCCTCGTCGTCAGTTTCTTCGCCCCCAAGGGCTCGTTCGCCACCATGCTCCTCCGCGAGCTGATGAAGGTCCCCGGCATCCGCTAGTCCCCACCCAGTGGGGCTCCGGGGTTGCTCCCAGTCCCTTGTCTCCCGTCCCCTATCCCCGCACCCTTCTAACGCCCATCCAATACTCACCCGCTATACTATAGTGTGGCGGCGCCATATGCGCCGCGTTAGCGCAAAGCGGCGTTGATCGCCAGAGGAAATCATGGACAAACGTCAAAAAAAACAGTTCCAGTTCTCAACCGCCTACCTGCTCATCGCGTTGGTGGTAGCGTGGTTGTTCCAGACCCTGATCTTCCGCCCCCTGGTCATCCGGTGGAGCGAGGTTCCTTACAGCCAGTTCGTGGCAGAGCTGGATTCCGGCAAGATCGAGGCCGTCCAACTCACCGAAGACCGGCTTCTGTACGAGTTGGTGTCAGAGGAGGACGACAGCAGGGCCTACAACGTAGTCCGGGTCGACGACCAGGACCTGATCGAGCGACTGGTCGCGTCCGGCGTTGAGTTCTCGGGCGAGCCGCCATCGAACGCCCTCCTTCCCACCATTCTGGGCTGGATCATCCCACTCCTGCCACTCGTCGCCATCTGGTACTTCATGATGCGGCGTATGGGCCAGGGAGCCTCGGGCGTGATGTCCATCGGCAGAAGCAACGCCAAGGAGATCCCCGGTGAATTGACCGGAATCAAGTTCGCCGACGTCGGCGGGGCTGACGAAGTAGCGGTGGAGCTGAAGGAGATCATCGAGTTCCTCAAGAACCCCGACAAGTTCACGCGGCTGGGCGCCAAACTGCCCAAGGGCGTGCTCCTGGTTGGGCCTCCTGGGACGGGCAAGACGTTGCTGGCCAAAGCCACCGCCGGTGAGGCCAACGTGCCCTTCTTTTCTATCAGTGGATCAGAATTCGTGGAGATGTTCGTGGGCGTGGGGGCCTCCCGCGTTCGCGACCTCTTCGAGCAGGCGAAGGCCAAGTCGCCGTGCATTGTCTTCATCGACGAGATCGACGCACTGGGGCAAAGCCGGTCCACGGTGGGCTCGATCGGCTCCAACGATGAGCGCGAGCAGACGCTAAATCAGCTCCTCTCGGAGATGGACGGATTCGAAGCCAATCAGGGTGTTGTGATCATGGCTGCGACCAACCGTCCGGAGGTGCTGGACAGAGCATTGCTTCGGCCCGGACGCTTTGATCGTCAGGTGCAGGTCGGTATGCCGACCGAGGCCGGTCGTCGTGAGATCCTGGACATCCACACGCGTGAGGTCCAACTTGACGAGCAGGTTGATCTTGCACGCGTCTCGCAGATCACGGCCGGTTTCTCCGGCGCCGATCTGGCCAACATCGTCAACGAGGCTGCGCTACTGGCTGTGCGCAGTGACCGTGACGCCGTCACGATGGATGACTTCGACCTGGCCATCGAGCGCGTGGTGGCAGGTCTACAGCGCAAGATGCGGCTCAAGCCCGAGGTCCGGCGCCGTGTAGCCTACCACGAGGGTGGGCACGCGCTGGTCGCCTATCTCCAGCCTGACACCGATCCTGTGCACAAGGTCAGCATCGTGCCCACCGCCAAGGGTGCGTTGGGCTACACGCTCCAGATGCCGGACGAGGATACCTATCTGCTGAGCAAGCGCCAGCTGGAGGAGCGCCTGGCGGTGATGCTGGGCGGGCGCGCCGCGGAGCTTGTCGTCTTCGACGACACCTCTACCGGCGCCTCCAACGATCTGGAACGCGCAACGGATGTAGCGCGGCGGATGGTCACCGAGTTCGGTATGACGGAAGCTCTGGGACCGGTCCGGTACGCCAATCCCGCCGGCTTCGGCTACCTCAACCAGATGGGCGGGCTGCGCCAGGACATCAGCCCGGACACTGCCCGGCGCATCGATCACGAAACGCGCCTGATCATCGAGAACGCGGAGAAACGCGCGGTGGAGTTCCTCAAGGACAATTCCGAAACGCTGGACGAGGTCGCCCGCGTGCTGCTGCGCGATGAGGTCATCAACGGGGATCAGATCGCCGAGATCGCAGGGCCGCAGCCTACGGCGTAGCGGCGGAAACCGGCGAATTCGCAGATCGACAGCCCATCAGCAACACCACACACACGCGCTCCGGCCGGTCTCCTGACCGAGCCGGGGCGTGGCTCAGTCAGGAGACCGGCTATATCAGGGCGGAACCGGCCGGGCAGAGCGGGCTCACTTGACGGCGAGGGCATTCTAGCCCATCATGGTGCAATGCTGAGCGATTCCCCAAGCGGTCAGGAGCGGACGGTCACTTACGTGGGTGGCGCCACCATCGATGGCGCGCCGATCGCCTATGTGGTTGTGCTCGCCGCTGTGTGTACCGCACTGGCCTTCATCCCCTTTTCGGTGATCGTGGCCCTGGGCGGCAGTTTCCCGCTGAGTCAAGCGATCTTCCCCCTCGTCGGCTGGATCCTCGGACCCGTGGCCGGCGCCGTGGCGAGCGGCATAGGCGCGCTCGTCGGCGTCTTTGTGGCGCCCCACACCGCGGGCATTCCCGTGGTTCGCGTGGCGGGAGCGATGGTCGCTAGCTTCGTGGCCGGCACAATGCGTCACCAGGGACAACGTGGCTGGTGGTGGCTCCCGACCACGGTCGCCGGACTTGTCTCGCTCGCGCTCTTCGGCGGGCGGGCGATGGTTCAAAACGGCGTTAGCCTGTGGGCAGTCGCGGCAGGTGCCTTCGTCGATTGGTCAGCCCTCCTGCTCTACGCCCTTCCCACGCGCAGAGTAATCTCGAAGTGGCTCGCCGGCCCCAGCCTGGGTGCAGTCGCCGCGGGACTAGGTCTGGGGACATGGATTGCCGCAGGGATGGCCCACCTGGTACAGAGCACCATCGCCTACTTCATATACAACTGGGCAGAGGATGTCTGGGTGATGCTCATTCCGGTGATACCTGTGGAGAACCTGCTACGCTGTGTGGTCGGCGTGATCGTCGGGACCGGCGTCATCACGGGGCTTCGCGCGATCGGGCTGGCGGAAGCACGCGAAGCCGTCATCTAGATCCGGTACGGGCAGATGCCCCAGACGATCGCCACTTTCAGCAATGTCTCCTATGTGTACCCACGCTCCGACACACCGGCCCTGCGTGACATCAGCCTAGAGATCCCCAAGGGCGAGTTCCTCGGGCTCATCGGCCCCAACGGCGCAGGCAAGACCACACTGAGCCTGATGTTCAACGGCATCGTGCCGCAGTTCTACGGTGGTCGCTTCTTCGGCGCGGTCACGGTCGCGGGGCTGGACACGCTGGAGCATCCCATCAGCTCTCTCGCCCGTCACGTTGGCATCGTTCTGGAGAACCCCGAGACGCAGATCACCGCCACGTCGGTTGAGAACGAGGTGGCCTTCGGTCTGGAAAACCTCAAGGTACCACGCGACGAGATCCGCGCGCGTATCCCCCGCGTCCTCGAGGCCGTGCGCCTGGAGGGTATGGAACGTCGACATCCTCAGGAACTCTCCGGTGGTCAGAAGCAGCGCCTGGCGATCGCGGCAGTTTTGGCTGCTCGACCAAGCCTGTTGGTCCTGGATGAACCCACGTCTCAGCTTGATCCGGTCGGTGCGCGCGAGGTCTTCGACACAATCCTGGAGCTGAACCACACGTTGGGTATCACCATCGTGATAGCGAGCCACGCCGCTGAGGAGCTTGCTGAGTGCGCCGACCGACTTCTCCTGCTGGCGGCCGGTGAGATCGTTGACGAGGGCCCCCCAGACGAAGTCTACGCCCAGGTCGAGCGCCTGGAGGAGCTCCACATCCGTCTACCGGACATCACACGCACCTTCTACTTCCTGCGGCGACGTGGGTTCTCCGTCCCCGAGCTGCCTGTGACGCTGACACAGGGCCTTGCCGCGATCCGGCCCTTGATGACCCGGTGCGACCCGACGCCGCCGGAGGCCAACCCCGCCACGGTGCGGCGGGACGGGGATCCGCTGATATCGGTCACCCATCTGTCGCACACCTATCCCAACGGCACGCAGGCACTGTGCGATATCTCGCTGGACATCCACCGAGGGGAGTACGTGCTGATAACCGGGCAAAATGGGGCAGGCAAGAGCACGCTGGTGCGCCACTTTCTGCGACTGCTGCTCCCGACAGCCGGGGAGGTGACGGTCGACGGCGAAGCCACGCCCGACCTGACGACCAGTGCGCTGGCGCGCTGCATCGGCTACGTGGCACAGAACCCCGATGTTCAGATTTTCAGTTCGACCGTCGAGAAGGAGGTCACATTCGCGCTGCACCACCTAGGTCTGAGCAGCGACAAGATCCAGACGCGCTGCCAGGAGAGTCTTGCAGCGATGGGGTTACTGGCAGTGGCAGATCGACACCCGCTCTCGCTGCCCCGGGGAGAGCGAGCCCGCGTCGTGATCGCAGCCATCCTCGCATTGGAGCCCGAGGCCGTGATCCTCGACGAACCCACCACGGGACAGGATGAACAGGGAGCACGCCTAATCCTGGACCTCACGAAGCAGCTTCACAGCGCGGGCAAGACGGTGATCGTCATCACACATCACTTGCACCTGATGGCTGACTATGCGGAGCGCGTGGTTGTGATGGGAGAGAGGACGCTGCTCCGTGACGCTCCTATACGCGTAGCCTTCCACGAACCGAATCTGCTGGCCAAGACCTATCTTGCGCCTCCCCAGGCTGTCCGGTTGGCACAAGCCATCGCCCACGAGACAGGCGTGGCAATGCCCTTCCTGACGCCGATGGAACTAGCACGCGCCTTCACCAAGGGCACTGCGGCGGGCAACTCGTGAACGCGATCGCGCTCCAGACGGTCGACCGTCGCTCTGTGTTCACACGTCTGGACTTCCGACCCAAGCTGTTCATGATGTTCACGATCACGATGGTGGCGTTCATCTGGGAGGATCCGCGTCTGGGTGGTGGGCTCGCGCTCGCTGTGCTTCTCTCCTGCCTCGCTGCTGGTATCCGGGCCGGCTACATCCGCACGGTGTTAGCCCTGATGCTTCCCTTCAGCGCGCTCGTTATCCTGACGCAGGGGTTCTTCTCAACGACGCTGATCACCACACTCACCGGACGTCAACCGGACGACTTCCGTATGCTCATTGCCTTTCCCTCCACCTGGCCGCTGGTCGGCGGTGCCGGACTCTCCTGGGAAGGCGTTCTTTACGCGCTCAACATCGTCGCCAAGAGCTTGACGATGACCCTCGTGATCGCCTTGGGGGTCTTCACCACCGATATCGATGCTATGGTGGTGGGTCTGGTCAAGGCTAGGGTGCCCTACAAGATCGCCTTCGTCTTCTCTGCCACCCTGCGCTTCTTTCCACTGCTCTTTGCGAAGGCTCAGGCGATCATCGAAGCACAGCGCCTGCGAGGCCTGGCCCTAGAGGGCATGGGGCTGCTCCGGCGGCTGCGCATCTATGCCCGAATCGTGGTACCACTCATCCTGAGTTCGCTCATCGACTCGCAGATGCTGGACGTGGTACTGCAGTCGCGCGCCTTCAACGGCAGCTCCGACAGAACCTACCTTCATCGGTCGCGCCTCAAGGCCGCCGATTGGATCGCCATCGGCCTCACGGGTCTCTTCCTCGCTGCTGCTGCCATTGGCTACGCTGTCTTCGGTATCGGCAGGTTCGGCGGTGTTCTGAGACCGTAGGCACGCCTGCGACAGAGATAGAGCACCAGGGAATGCGGGACGGAAGAGCTTGACCACCAGAGCACCCGCACAGCCTGACCCTTCTCCCCTAGTACGGTTTCCCCTGTCCCTCTCTGGAATCCCTTGCACTAGAACTAATGTTCTGTATACTAGAGGCATCCCAGACAGGGGCCGCAAGGAGACGGGCATGGCGGTACGCATCGAAGAGGAGCTTCCCGCAGTAGTCGTCGGCGGACGGGTGATGACCACACGTGCGCCGGACGACGCAGCGTCCGCCCTCTGGCCTGGGACAGACACAGCGAGCCCGGTTCCGACACGCGTGGCCGAGCCCAAGACCCTCTACGTCAAGACCACCCGCCGTCACGCACCGGATGATGACCGCAACGACCTCGCCCAGCGACCCATCGTCTGCCCCAAACTGGACGATGTCTTCGCCCCCGCCGGCCCTCTGGCACGCATCCTGGGTAGCCGCTACCGCCCCCGAGAAGGCCAGGTGAGGATGGCCAACCTCATCCGCGACGCGCTACAGAGCCGGCGGCATGCGGTGATCGAGGCGGGTACCGGCATCGGCAAGTCCTTTGCCTACCTCATCCCCATCATCTGGTCCAGAACCCCGGCCCTTATCAGCACCTCCAACAAGGGGCTGATGAACCAGCTGTGGGAGAAGGACATCCCGCGGCTGCAGGAGATCGCGCCGCACCCCATCAAGGCCGCACTCATCAAGGGGCGCGGGAACTACCTATGCCGGCCACGGCTGGACAAGCTGCGGCACCAGATCGGGCGCCCGGATCGCCAGCTGGAACTATCGCTGATCCACCAGGGACTGAAACGCGTTCCCGATGGCGATGTCGAACGCATGGGACTACCGACCGGGCTGGCCGCCCGTGTCACCGTATCGAATAGACAGTGCAAGGGACGTGGATGTCGCTACTTCGAACAGTGCGCCTACGAAAAGGCGAAGCGGGCGACGCTCCAGGCCGATATCGTGGTCACCAACCACGCGATGCTCTGCTACAACGCCCTCATCGCCGAGAACCACATCCTGCCCGTGCGCCCGGTGCTGGTCATCGACGAGGCCCACCAACTCACGCGCTACGCGGTGGAGGCGCTCTCGATGGCACTCGAACCAGAGCACTTCTGGGGAGTGATCAACGGTCCCACCGTGCGACCCAACGTCGAGGATCCCCACCTCCTGCTCGACGTACGCACCGGCTACGACGGCTTCTTTCGATCCGCGGAGAAGCAGCGACCCGGCAATCCGCTGACGAGACATCGCCCAGCGCGCTGGGAGCTGCGGGGGGAAATCCAGTCAGGGCTGGCCCTCGAGGATGCGCTGGATCGTCTACAGGACGCACTGACCCGCACCAAAGACATCGACGAAGCGGATCAGGAGGCCGCCCTCCAGCAGGTCGCGGAACTCGCCGCCACCGCCCATTCACTGGCACGTCCCGAGCCGGAGACCCACATCCGCCTCTGTGAGACCGAACGCTTCGGCAGCAACGGCGCGCCAGCCACCACCCACGCCCTCTACCAACCCCTGAGCGTAGCGTCGCCGCTGCGGCGCTTGCTCTTCGACGCCTGGCCTCGCGTGGTGTGCACCAGCGCGACCCTGGGGGTGGGTCGGAACTTGGGGTGGTACCAACGTCAGGTGGGCCTGTTCGGAAACGGGGCCAACGGCGGCGCCGCGGGCGTGGTCTCCGAGACGCTGCGAAGTCCCTTCGACTACACGCGCCAGATGCTGCTCTACACGCCGCGGGCGCTGACCCCCACCTACAATCAGAAGCAGAAGGCGTATGCTCACGACTACGTAGACCAGCTCACGGACGAGGTGGAACGCCTCTTGAAGGCGAGCCGCGGACGAGCCCTGGTACTCTGCACCAGCCGCGCGCGGATGCAGCAGCTCTTCGACACATTAGCGCCGCGGCTACGCCGGCGCTATCCCTGCTACCTTCAGGGTGACCAGAGCCAGCCGGAGCTCGTCGCGCGCTTCAAGACCGCCGGCAACGCTATCCTCTTCGCGACACGGGGCTTCTGGGAGGGGTTGGACATCCCCGGTGAGGCGCTGGCGCTGGTGATCCTCGACAAGGTGCCCTTCGTGCCCTACGACGATCCCATCATCCGCCGGCAGGAGGCCCGGATCAAGGCGCGTGGGGGCAACGCCTTCTACGAGCTGCAGCTCGCGTCCGCGATCCTCAACCTGCGGCAGGGCGCCGGGCGCCTGATCCGCTCGGAAACCGACCGCGGCGTCATCGCCCTGCTCGACGGGCGCGTCCTCAGCAAGTCCTACGGGCGCCAGATCATCCAGGCCTTGCCCGACGGCTGTCACACCACCGACTTCGGCGCCGTCGAAGCCTTCCTCAGGAAGTAGGCCGGCACACGGATGAACACGGATGAACACAGATCACATAGGAATCCGTGTTCATCCGTGTGCTATCTGTTGGCCAGCTCGTGACTCAGGTCGAGGTAGAGCTTCACAGCTTCCGGCGGGGTCGACCACGTGAACTCGTTCCCGATACGCATGAAGTAGCCGCCGGTCATCTGCGCCGTCTCCACCATGCTCTCGACCATGTTCCTGATCTCGTCAGGGTTGTTGCGCGACAGAACACGAGTATCGCCCTCACCCGTGAGATAGCAGTCCGGATGTTTGCGGGCGATGGCCTTGTAGTCCGTATAGGGCTCACCCAGGAGGCCGCGCGCACCGCACGCGAAGACGTCGTCCATATAGACATCCATGCGGCCGTCGGAGACGAAGGTGACCTCTTTCCCGGCATCCTTGACGATGGCGAAGAACTCCTCGTAGCGCGGGAAGATGTACTTGTGCATCCACTTGGGGGAGCAGACCGGCCCCCGCGTGTTGACGATGTCATCGTGGCACTGCACGAAGTTGATCGGTAGCCGCGCGAACGCTCGGAAGAGCCGCCGGTTGAGCTCGGCGAACTCGTCCATCACCCTCTCGAAGCGGGGATCGAGACAGCTCGCCAGGAAGAGCTCCCACCCGAAGGCCAGCAATGGCCACATGAACATCGTCTGGTAGAAGTACACGCTGGCGGTCGATCCCTCGGGCGCCTTGTCGCCCCACTCCGCCGGGAACTGCTTACGGAAGTGCTGGTAGAGCGTCTCCTCACTGGTGAAGTCCCAAGACGTCACGACATCGGTCTCGGTCCAGTCGGGTTCCGCCAGAGGTGAGAAGTTGAACACATCCTCGACCGTCCTGAAGCGTGGATTAGGGTCCCGGAAGTGGGTCGTCGCTCCCGCCCATCGCACGACGCGGCGTCCACGCTCATCCGTACCCACCGTCTCGCCCTCTCCGCCAAAGTCCATCCGCTCGATCGGCTCGTCCGTCTCAGGTATCTCGACGTTGAGCTTGGGATACATCTCAGCGAGACGCAACCGGCATTCACGCGGATGCTGGAAATAGTCGATGCCGGTGATGTAGGTCTCGGCGGCGGGACAGCCCAGGAATTCCCAGTGCGGAATCTGCCTGGGTGCCTGGCCCATCAGGGCCTGGTAGGCGATCTCCTCGTAGGCCATCCCCTAGCCCTCGATCCTTCCGTACAGCGCCTTGTACTCGCGCTCCATCCATGCGTTCCACTTGACCATCACATTGACCAGATCCTGTCGAGGCTCGTCGGTGACCGCGTCGACGACACCGCTCCGCGATGCCGGCGTCTCGTAGTACCCGCACCACCCCATGCCGATGATCTGGGGATGGGAGAGCCCGGCCTCCATATGGCTCCGGTAGAGCGCCTCCCATTCAGCGAGGTCGCGACACATATACGCGCTCTTCGGAGTGCGCCCATTGTAAATGCCAGCGCCCGTGTCGGCGAGGTGGATGGGACCATCCCAGTGACGCGTCACCTGCTCCAAGACTCCGTAGAACGTGCTTGCCGGCCCCATCACATTGATGGACAGGACGTCGATGTACCCCCGCATCTTCTCCATCGCATACGCCGGTAGAGGAGAGAGGTGGATGGTGTTTCGGTCTCCCAGGATCAGATGGTTGGGATCATAGCGCCGAATCGCGCCGGTGTACACCTTGTACCACTCTTCGCAGACGCGTTCCATGAAGGCCTGGCGGTCCTCAAGCCCTCTCCCTTCGGAGACATACCCACGGAGCGGGAAGGGCAGATTGGCGATCTCGTCGAAGTCGTCGATGGGTATGCCGTAAGTCTCTCGATACCGATCCACAGTGCCATAGATGCGCCGCATCAACTGCGCCCAACGCTTCCGCGCAGGTTGCCCTTCCGCCAGCATTGTTGCCAGCCACTGGGTGAAGGCCGGGTTCGTGCTGTGCCAGGGCGGATTGTGACAGAAATGGTAGCCGATCAGGTTGGGGTTGTCCTTTAGAGGAGCAACGAACTCACGACAACGCCGGTCCACCTCGTCGCGGAACGCTTGGGAGAAGACATCGGGCATCCCCTCGCCGGCCATATACTGGAGCGGCACCTCGAGGAAGGCGGTGAACGGATACGCGAGCTCAGCATAGTGCTCGGCCGGCCACTCAGGCGTCCGCAGGATTCGCGTGGGCCACCGCAGTCCCCCGCGCCCGTTCGGCTGCGGGGCCACGACCACATTGTCGGGCTCAACAGGCCCGATGGATGGGGGAAGATAGTTGAAGCCCCAAGCCTTGTGCCGATCCCGGACCGATACCCGCCAGTCGGCGAGGCTGCCATATCGGGATTTCAGGTTGTGAGGCATATGCGTGCCGTCACTGAAATGGTTCAGGCCCCGCAGGTAGAACGGCTCCCCCTGCGGATCCAGCAGGAACCACGTGTCCCTTATCTCTTTGACTGTGAAGTATGCCAATCGTATCTCCTCCCCACTGCCGATGACAGCTAACCTAGTGCCTAGAACGGGCCAGTCTCTCTCTTGTGACGCGATGTGCCGTCGCCGGCGAGTACGTAGCTTTCCCAGTCTTGGGCGCCGGGTGTTCCACGTGGATGCGCAGCATCTCCTTGCGCAAGCGATCGAGGATGGGTGCCGACAACACCAGGGGCGCCAGGTTAACCCGACAGCCGGGGTCCTCTATACGGTCAAAAAGTGACTCCTCGTCGGTATCCAGAAACCAGACGTACCTGTACACGCCGTCGTCGACCATCCGCCAGGGGCGTCCGAACTGCCCGCCATTCTCGCTGTACACCGTGCTACGGGCCTCTTCAGCCTCCCCAGTCAGGAACGGCTTGAGCGAGACCGAACTGATGCCGGGTAGCGCTGATGCAGCAAGCTCGTCACCCAGCGCAAAGTCCAAGATGGTGGCGGCGATGTCGTGGCACGATGCCATCGTCTCGGTCACGCGACGTGCCCCGGTCCACCTGGGATACCGCGCGATCAGCGGCACACGCACCGAACTGTCCTGCCATTTGCACTTACCCCATCCGCCCGCATCGCCCAGCATCTCGCCGTGGTCTGCCGTGAAGAGGACGAGCGTCTCGTCGAGCCAACCCCGTTGCTCCAGCACATCCAGAACCTTGCCCACGTAAACGTCAACCAGATGAATCTGCGCAGCGTAGTTGACCACGGCAGTCCGCAGTCGCGCGGGGTCCCGTGCATCCGGCGGTAACACGGCGCGTGACGCATCCACAGCATCCACCGCCCACTTCGGCGCATCAAAGGGCGGGTGGGGCGAGCAGAACGAGACGATGTGCAGGAACGGCGCGTCGTCGTCGTAGGAGGCCAGCCAGTCGACGGCGCGGTCGCCGATGAAGGTGTCGACATAATGCTCGTCCGGCAGTACCGAGGGCCAGGCAGTCGGCGCGCCGGGTTTGCCGGCCTCACCCCGCTTGACGATGTCCTCGCGGTACGTGTAAAGGAAGCCATTGTCATCGAGGTGATGGGTGTACGCATCCTCCGTGAAGAACGCCATCGACTTCCCCGAAGTCTGCACGACGTCGTCGAAACCCAGCGCGTGGATCTCATCGTCCCAGACCGTGTCGGTCAGATCTATGTCGAAACCCACCGCCTCGTGTGCGTGGATCTTGCCCGTCAGCGCCGTGTGATAGCCGTTGCGCTGCAGCACCTGCGGGAACGTGGGGACATCCATCGGCCAGTCGCCGACGTTGTTCATCTGGCCCGACTGAAAGGTGTAGAGCCCGCTCTGCATTGCGTGGCGTGCGGGCATGCAGAGTGGGTTAGGGGAAAAGCACTGCTCGAAGACTGCCCCCTCGGCTGCCAGCCGATCCAGGTTGGGCGTGAGCCCCTCCAGGATCGGCTGGCCCATCGCGCCGAGGTAGTCCCAGCGGTGTTGATCCGTGGTGATCAGGACGATGTGCTTGGGCATAGGCGCTCCCGACGGCCTGACTATCCCTCTGCGATGATCCGATCGACGACCATCTGGCGGAACTCTGGGGACAGCCGGTTAAAGTAGGCGCTGAAACCCGTGACGCGCACGATCAAGTCAGGGTAGAGCGACGGGTCCTCGTGGGCTGCGAGGACCTGGGCCTTGTCCATGATGTTCATGTTGATCTGGGTTCCGCCGAGGTCGAAGTGCGTGGTGATCAGGCTCATCACGTGGTCGATGCCCTCGTCGTCTGCAGCCAGGCCGGGGTCCAGGTCGATCTGCATCGGCGCCGAGTTACCCCATCCGGGGTTGACGCCGGCGACGGCGACCGCCATCGCGGAAGGAGCACCGTCCCTGCGGAAACCGGGATCCGGACTCGCGCCGTGGGAGATGGGATCGCCCGCGTGACGCCCATTGGGCGTCGCCTTGAGCTTCCTGCCGAATCCGATGGTGTTGGCCCAAGAGAACAAGCCCGGAATCATGTTGCGGCCCTCTGGCGTGGGGTTGGCCTTCACCAGATCGGTGAACAGGTCCTCGAGTCTCTGGGCCCACTTATCGCCCAGCGACCCACCGCTCCCGTAACGGGGAATGCTCTTCATCATCAGCCGCAACCGCTCGCCCTGAGGACCGGCCCAGTCGCTATCCATGGCCTGCTTGACCTCAGTCCAGGTCACCCGCTGCTCCTGCTCCACGCGCTGCTCCAGGGCGGCAAAGGAATCAGCGACCGTCGCCAGGGCGGCCCCATCGACACACAAGTTCATGTACTCCACGCCACCGTGTGAGGCGTCGACGCCTTGCTCGATCGGGCCGTGACACAACAGGTCCAGCACCAGCTCAGGGAAGACCTCGTGCATGTGCGCCACGTGATGGTCAAGGCCCTGGGCAATCGTATCCACCGCCCGCGACAGGTGCTGCGCATAGAGCTCCCATAGCCGCGCCACAGATGGCGCGGTCGCGGGATCGGAGAAGAGATCATCGCAAGCGGCCTGGAACACAGCGCCGAAGTTGATCTTGACACAGTCATTCAGTGTGTACTCCCGCCCAGGCAGCGCGCACCAGTGACAGCCGGCATATGCTCGCCGGGTCGCCACTTCCATCGGATATCCGTTGCGGGCGAAGCCGGCGGCAAAGTTGTCCGCTGAGACGAACTTCGGCGAGCTCTTGCGGTCTTGGAAGATGATCTCGACCCCCCGCCGCAGCAGTGCCGGATCGACATCCCTTCCCGCCGCGACAGCGACGTTGCCGGGGATACCCAGCAAGTGGACCGCCTCGAGGATCAGGAAGGAGACCCGGCTAGTCACATCCTTGATGTCGCCATCGGGACCGCCAACCTGAATGTAGGCCGTGTCCCGAAGCAACAGACACGCAATATGGAACGTAGCTTCCTCATCCGTCAGGATGCCGGCTGCGATGTCGCGCTCGTAAAACGGTTGAAGGATCAGGTCCAGCTTGCCCAGCGACCCACTGCCGTTATACATGCGCGCCGCCATCTGGTACCAGACCATCCACTGGCACGCTTCACGGAACGTCTTCGGCGGCTCGGTGACCAGCCGTTCATTGATCTCGGCCATCTCGATCAAGTTCAGCTTGAACTGAGGTCTCGACTCCGTGTCGGCCATCTCGCGCGCCAACTGTGCATTGCGCGAGATCCAATTCTGTAGACCCAGGACGACTGCCTCCAGGCCATCATAGAAGTCCTGGGAGTCCTGCGAGGTGTTCACAGTTCGATAGTGGCGGATCTTGCTGAGGATCTTGTTCCAGCCGAGCCCCAAGCCCAGGTCATAGTCCTGGCAGAAGTGCTGGGAAGACCCGATACCTGTGATGAGCCGGTACAGCTCCTGGTTCGCGCGCAGGTGCGGGAATTCGAGCTCGGGCTTCCACCCACCCTTCTTGAACGACTTGAAGTTCGTCATATAGGCGCCTGCCAGTGAGCTCATGGGATCGATGTAGGCCGGATGGCTACGCAGCAGCGAGCCATAGTTCTCGCCGCACGCCTTGGGCCCGTAGAACCCGCCGTTGGGATGGTTGCTCTCGATCTCGATCCCGGTCATGATCACGTCCGTGATCGGCACGCCGGATCCGCTGATCGCCTGGACCACCTCGCGCCGATCGTCCGGCGGGAGGATGAAGGCCAGGTCATCGCTATTGAGGCTCCCGGTCATCTCCTGCTTCTCCAGATTGGACGCGATCTTGCTCTCGCGCAGCGACGCGATGCGCTGCTCGTACGTCAACACCTCAGACTCTATCCTCGTAGCCATCCAGTGAAACCTCCCACTATCAAAGTGCCAGAGATGTCGGCCTCTCCGAGGCACAACTGCCACACGCCGGCAACTGCTCCGCAAGCTGCCTCATCTCACCCTCCTGCCAGAGAATGATCGCAACTGCGGGGTTCCACACCACGGTGCACCTAACTGGCCTGAATCAGCCCCTGCACGTAGCCCAGATCATGAGCTAGGGCTGTTCGCAGATCCCCGTCGGAGATACCGCTATACTCGTTGTGCTCGATCGAGAGCATCCGGTCGAAGCCCTGCCGCTTCAGCTCCTTGTAGATCGCCGGCAGATCGACCGTCCCGCCACCCAGGGGCAGGCGCTGATCCGAGTCCTTGAAGTGGACGTGGTAGATGCGTCCCGCCAGCTTCTCGACCTGCTCTAGCGGATCGACGCCCGCCGCGGCAAAGTGCCCGGTGTCCGGGTCTGCCCCGATGTACAGTGAATGACCCTCCAACGCTTCGAGGATGGTGTCCGCAGCCTCAAAGACGTTGCCTCGGTGGTTCTCGATCGCGTAGTAGATCTTGTATTCCTCGCAGAGCTCGTCCAGCTCCGGCAGGAGATCCGGATCCAGCACGCCGGTGATCACCGGCGCTTCCAGGCCCTTGGCGAACTCGAACACGTTGCGAAGGTACGCCGCATCCCGGTCCTTTTGCAGCCCGCCCACACAGTAGGCCCCTGGGGTGATCCCGTGGACCAGGCATAGCTTCCGAGCCTCGGCAGCCCCACCGGCGTTCACCTGGTGGTAGTCCGTGAGCCCGTCGACGTGGCGGTAGTCCAGCTCGGTAGCCCCGTAGCCGAGGCCGCTCAGGAAATCCATAGCATCGGCTGTTCCGTGATGTCTCACCAGGTAAGAGATAACGCCAATCTCCATCTCGCTCACTCCTTGCCGCAAACATAACTGGACTGTGCATCCGCAGGCCTGACAGTCACAAACCACATGACGGACTAGCGATACCATTGTACAAGGAAGCTGGCATCCCGGACTGCGAGATGCCAGCTTAGTCAGTCGGAATCGCGTTCCCCAGATCTACCAGAGAACGAGAGTGATGGCTACTTGCGGGATTCCAGCCAGTCAGCGTGCTTGCCGGTCTCCCACTCCTGATACATGGTCTTGGCCTTGTCAAGCTGCGCGTCGAAGGTCTCCTGATTCTCCGCGATCCAGGTGTCCAACTGCTCCTGGAACACAGCCTTGACCTCCTGGCGCCCGGCCGCATCCAGGGCGGACTTGTAGGCGGCGAGACCCTGCCCAACATCGAGCTGACCTGCGTTCAGCGGGGTAACCGCCTCCTTGGCCGCCGCGTCCATCTGCGCGAGCTCGGTCTCCACGACCTTGCGGTCGTGCTCGAAGAGCTCCAGCGGATTGGGGAGGTGGTTGTCAGGCGTCGTGATGTACTCAAGAACCTCCATATAGAGATCGTCGGCGTCGATTGGGACACGCTCGAACTTGCCGGGCACACCGGCGACGTACCAGCGGCGGCGGTAGTTGGTCGTGCCGTCGACGCCCTCGATATCCTCATAGCGCATATCGTCGCGCTTGATGTAGTTGACACCGTCGATACCCATCAACCAGATGTCTATGTTGTCCTGATCGGCTAGCAGCCAGTCAAAGAACGAAAGCCCGGCCTTCGTGTCCTCCAGCGCGGTGTTGTTGTTGAAGACTTGGAAGTTCCACTGCCTGTACTGCGCCCAACTAATCCAGCCGCCCTCCCGCGCCTCCATCTGGTCAAGACCGGCAGCCTTACCATCGGGGACATAAGTCTGTAGCGCCGGCTGAATCAGCATCTTGGCCTTGAGAATGCCCTCGTTGTAGCCCATCGCTGCGGCCTTGCCGGGGTTGAACAGCTCGTCGAACGCGTTGACTTCCAAGAGCTGCAGCATGTTCTTGTTGACGTAGCCCTTCTCCCACCATCGGCGAGCGCGATCAGCCTTTGACCGGAACGAATCTGTGTCCTCCGAATCAACGTAACCCAACTGGTCACGAACCACGTCCTCGATCCCAGCACCGATCATCGCGTTGCCGGGGTTGTATCCCATTTTCAGGTCATATTCCTCTGGCTGGTACCAATCCCACCACCCGCTCTGATAGAAGCCGTTGAAGGTGGGGTCGGCCGCGAAGGGGATCATACCCGGCTCGTTGGCCAAAACCTCGTCGAAGAACAGCTCCAGCTCATCCATGTTCTTGAGCGGGTACATCCCGTACTTCTCAGCCAGGTCCTGGCGATAGATGATGTTTCCGGCACCGGTGCCGTTGATGTAGAAGCCGGTGGGCAGACCGTAGAGGTGGCCGAGCATGTAGTTATACTCGATGACCTCAGGCGTGATGGCCTCCACGATGTTCGGGTAGTCACCGATCAGATTGTCCAGCGGGCGCAGGTACCCCTGATCCCGCAGGGCGTTCATGTTCTTCCAGGGTGCATCGAAGGCAAAGGTGAAGTCCGCGCCGCTGGCATAGAGCAGCGGATACTCGTCCCTCGGGGCATCCAGGAGCAGCACCTGCAGCTCGAGGTTTAGCCCCTCGGCCTGCATCTTCTCCGACAAAGCCTCGGCGATAGGATCGATGGTCTCATGGTAAAGGGGAACGCCGAAGCCGGCGGAGTCGACGTACGTAATGACCTTGGGACCGTCGGGGCTGGGGGTCGCAGTGACCACCGTCTCAACCTCGACCATCTTTTCGACCTCAACCTCGACCGTCTTTTCGACCTCAACCTCGACCGTCTTCTCGACGATCTCGGTGATGACCTCGGGGGTCGCGCAGCCGGCCAGAGCGCCGGCACTGGCCAGCCCCATCAGGCGCAACATGTTACGTCGCGAAAGCTTCTCAGCCATGAGTCTCCTCCTCATTGGAACCTACTTCAGCAACATCTGATCGAATCACTTCAGGGAAACGATGCTCTCTCACACCTGGAATCACCTTATGCCGTCGGCGCAGCCTCCTTTCTAGCTGGACAGGGTCGCCTTGCACTAGCCCTTGACCGAGCCTACGGTCAGCCCCTTGATGAAGTAGCGCTGGACAAACGGATAGAGCAAGATAATCGGCCCGATCGTGATGACGACGATGGCCATGCGGATCGACTTAGCCGGTATCTGCGCAGAGCTGATGGCGATCGAGCTGCCTCCCTCCATCGCCATAGCTTGGCGGATCGCACGAATGCTGTTGATGATCCGCAGGATCAGGACCTGGAGAGGGCGGAAGTCGGCGAAGTCCAGCAGGATAACGCCGTGCCACCAGTCATTCCAGTAGGCTACCGCCACGAATAGCGCCGTCGTCGCCAGCACTGGCGTCGAGAGTGGCAGGATGATTCGCGAGAGAACCGTCCAGTCAGACGCCCCATCGATGACCGCGGACTCCATAATCTCCGAAGGCAAGCCATTGAAGTAGTTGCGCAGGATGAAGATCCACCACGGGTTCATCAGCATCGGCACGATCAGTGCCCAGATGTTATCGTATAGGCCGAATGCCCGGCACGTGATGAACCATGGGATGAGCCCACCCGAGAAAATCATCGTGAAGTAAACATAGAACGACAGCTGGCTCCGCCACGGGAACTTCTTGGCAGAGAGCGCATAGGCGACACCGGACATCAGCACTACACTCAGAAGCGTCCCTACAATCGTTACGAAGACGGAAACCTGATAGCCGGTCAGAACCTGCTTGCCCTTGAGTACCCATTGGTAGGCCTCAATAGAGAACTTGCGTGGCCACAGCGTGTAGCCGTCGACCTGCAGAACGTTCTTGTCGGTGAGCGAGGAAATCACCATCACGTAAAAGGGCAGGAAACAGAGCAGTGTGAAGATCGTCACAAAGACGTAGTTGAAGGCAACGAAGAGTTTGTCGCTGAGTTTCGTATATTTCATAGTCACCTCGCTGACACGGAAGAGTGAGAGGCCGCCGGCATACGCTAGAAGAGCGAATAGTCCTCACCGCGTCGCTGCGACCACTTCTTCACGATCCAGTTTGACCCGAAGACACAGATGAAGCCCAAGACCGATTGACTCAGGCCCACGGCGGTGCTCATCCCGAAGTTGGTCGTCGTCGTCAATGCACGGATGATATAGGTGTCGATAACGTCTGTCGTGGGATAGAGCAGTGCGTTGTCCCCCACTACGGTATAGATCATCCCAAAGTCACCGTAGAAAATGCGCCCTATCGCCAGCAACGTCACGAGGATAATCGTGGGCGTAAGCAGCGGAAGACTGATAAACCGCAGTCGCTGCCACCGGCTGGCGCCGTCGATCTCGGCGGCCTCGTAGAGCTGGAAATCGATACCCACCAGCACGGCGAGGTAGAGGATGCAGCCACTCCCCGTGCCCTTCCAGACCCGCAGGATCGTCAGGATCGCGGGCCACCAGTCAGGCTTGTCGTAGAAGGAAACCGGACTGGCCCCAAACAACTTGATGACCGAGTTGATCATCCCCGACTCGAAATCGAAGAACCCGTAGAGGAGCATCGCCACAACCGTCCAAGACATGAAGAACGGCAGGTACATAATAGACTGCGTGAGCTTCTTGAAGAGCGGATGGGCTAACTCATTGAGCATCAGCGCCATGCCCACGGAGAAGATGGTCGTGACAATGATGAAGAGCACGTTGAGAGAGATCGTGTTCCGTATGATTCGCCAGAGGACAGGGGATCCAAAGAGAAGTCGGAAATTATCGAACCCAACCCAAGGGCTCAGGAATCCCGTGTCGGCCCTGAAGTCCTCGAAGGCCACCACGATGCCAAACATTGGAACATACTTGAGCAGAAATATCAGGACGGCGCCCGGCAGCGCCAGCAGGATGATCAGACGGTTCGAGAAGATCGCGTGGAGGAATCCTGGCACGCCTCCACGTCTACGTGGCGCGGATTGCGGCATAGCTGCGCCCTCAGTCTGCGGTTCAGTTAGTTGCATCATATCCTTGACTCACCTACGGATGGCGCTGGCTGCACAGAGGACTTGGAGGAGTGACAGGCGGAATGGTTGAACCCCTAATGTCTCCCTAGTATAATCCACACCTGACCTTCCTTGGCATAGAAATCGGACAATCGGGGGACAATCGGCGGACATGAGCGGGGGACGGCAAGAGGATCTCCTCGAACAGGAGCTACGGCACGCATTGCAGCACCTGTACGACCCCACAGAGCTCCGCAAGAGCCGCCTGTTGGCGCACCTTGCCATCGAGGTCGGCCCCAGCCCGCTGACCCAGCTGCGGCGTGTCCTGGCCGACGCCATCGAGAGCCTGAAGCCCAGCGGCCGGGTACCGGCGGACGCGCACGCTTGGCGCGTCTACAACATCCTCACCTACCGCTTCGTCGAACAGCTTGGCCAACGCGAGACCGCGACTGATCTCAATCTCAGCGTGCGCCAGCTTCGCCGCAATGAGCACGAGGCCGTCGAAGTCCTCGCCCACGCGATCGAGCATCGTTACCAAGTGACCTGTCTGGATCCCACGATGAGCGATGCCCCTTCAGAGGGCAGTTCGGACGACTTGAACCGCGCTGGAGAGCTGGCATGGCTTAGGCAAACCCTCGCCAGCGAGACCATTGACGTCCGATCGCTGATCGATTCCGTGCTGGCTACAGCAGCGCCACTGCTTGAGGACGCTCGCGTTGAGGTGACATCCGAGGTCCCGGCGAAGATCGCGCCGATGAAAGGCCAGCCGGCCGCGATACGCCAGGCGCTGCTCAACATCCTGTCTGCGGCGGTGCCCTCGGCAACAGGGGGGAGATGCTACATCCGGGTCTCGCAATCGGACCAGGGGGTCGCACTCGCGCTGTGTGTGGAGCACAGCGACGGCACCCTTGTGCCATTGGACGAGCTGCTGAGCCACAATCTCGACATCAGCCGGGAGCTGATCGCGCTCGCCGGTGGCGCGCTGAGCACGGCCACGGATGAGAGCGGTTGCAGCATTGCCATCGCGCTGCCCAGTGCCTGCCCGGCTCAAGTATCGGTCCATGCCATCGAGGACAACGCGGACACGCTGAGGCTGTTCCAGCGCTACCTGGCAGACACGCCCTTCAAGCTCACCAGCAGCCGCAACCCGGAGACCGCGGTCAGTGACGTCGTCAAAGCGGCCCCCGAGGCCATCGTACTGGACGTGATGTTGCCGGGGGTCGACGGCTGGGAGCTGTTGGGCAACCTTAGGGAACACCCGCGCACCGAAGGGATACCCGTGGTGATCTGCACGATTCTACCTCAAGAGCAGCTGGCGCTGGCCTTGGGCGCGGCGGCCTTCCTGCAGAAACCCTTCACCCGTGAGGGTCTCCTCGCAGTATTGGCCGATCTCACTCAGCCGGAGACTTAGGGCGGGGCTCGCTTCTGGAAGTGCCCCCTTGGGTCGGCGCCACGCCAGCCGCTCCCAGCATCGACGTCAACGTACTGATCCCGGTGAGGAGCTGATTCACGGACAATCCGCCCGTCAACGTGACTGCCAGCGCATCGGACACGATGGGGTGCCCCAACGGGTCGCGCGCAGAAATCAGGACGACGGGCACGTGCTCCCACGGCATGCCTGAGCGCAGTCGCAGAAACTCAAAGCCGTCCATCTCCGGCATCATCAGGTCCAGCAGGATCACATCCGGCATCTGCTCCTGGAGCACCTCGATGGCCTGACGACCATTGTGTGCGCGCAGTACGCGGTAGTCCCGGTCCGCTGACGAGAGCATCCGGCGATAGAGCGTCAGCGCCTCTCGCTCATCGTCGATAATCATCACCGTCTCGACCCCGGGCCCCATCTCCCCAAGCATCGAGAGCAGCGCCTCCCTAGCGATAGGTTTCATCAGGTAGCCGGTCACACCGAACCCCTTGATCGTCTGCTCCACCCCCGGCACAGAACAGACGACGACGGGCAGGTTGTGGGGCAGGCCGGCCTCGGTCTTGAGTCGAGCCAGTGCGCTGCCCACGTCCAGATCGTTGATCAGCAGCGCCTGGCTTGGCGTCTCCCTCAGCGCATCCATCGCTTCTGACAGCGAGGCCACCGGGACGAAGTCGATCCCCTCGAGATGTCGCGCGAGCAGCCGCCGCATCGTCGTGCCCTGCTCAACGATCACCCAGCGGGGCTTCACCTGCACATCAGGAAGCCGGAACGGGCGCGTGCGCGGCTCGCGTGACTGGTAGGGATCGATCCAGCGCATGAAGCTGTCGCTGACAGGCGCCGGCGCCGTCAGAGGCAGACGGAAGGAAAACACAGTGCCCTTCCCTTCCTCGCTCTCGACCCACAACTCGCCCTCGTGAAGCTCCACAAAGCTCTTGCTGATGCTCAACCCAAGACCCGTTCCGCCGTAGCGCCTGCGGATCGTACCATCCAGCTGCTCGAAGGGTCGGAAAAGTCGATCTCGCTTGCCTTCGGGTATGCCTGGTCCGGTATCGGTGACGCTGGTGACAAGAGCATCGCCCTCACGCCGCACCGTGATCGTCACACCGCCTGCCTCCGTGAAGCGCCCGGCGTTGCTCAGCAGGTTGAGCATCACCTCGCGGATGCGAATGCGGTCACAGAAGACATCGGGCAGGTCCGATACCATATCGACGGTCAGCGTGAGCGACTTGGACTCATACAGAGGGCGTACCGCAGTCACAGCCGAGGTCACGATCTCGGGAAACTCAACGTGCTCGCGGACCAGGGCCATCTGTCCGGCCTCGATCTGACTCAGATCCAGCACATCATCCACTAGACCAGAGAGATGCTGGCTGTTCCGGAGCACAACATCGAGGTCGGCCAGCAGCGTGGCGGGAAGAGGGGCATCCCCATAGGCTTCTGGGCTCTCGAGCATCATCTCACTGAAGCCCACGATCATGTTGAGCGGGGTACGCAGCTCGTGGCTGACGTTGGCCACGAACTGCTCCTTGATGCGCCGCTCGTTGTCGGCCGCCTCGCGCAGTGCCTGTGCGAGGCGGTTCAGACGTTGCAGCTGGCTGTTCGCTTCGGTCAGATCGGCCAGTGTCTCGTGGAGTCGCTGCTGATAGTCACGCGCATGTTCTAGTGACTCATAGCTCTCCTGGTATCCTCTCCACGCCCACTGAACCGTGTCGACCAAAGGCCTCAGTGTGACCAGGAGTGCCCCCTCGACGATCCAGATCGTGACCACGGCGATCACCTGAAGCCCTCCGTCCAGCCCCTGAAACCAACCTGGTCGAATCAGCAGAGCCAGAGTGCAAGCAGAGGCTGTGACCAGCCCCGCGTGGACACTCACAAGAATCGTGCCCACGGCCACCGGGAAGACCAGTAGCAGCACGGCGCCAGGGTAGATACTCCACGCCAATACCAGGGCTACCAACGCGACGCTTCCCAGGAATAGTGTCCACGCGGCAGGCACGTAGCGCCACCGCCGAAGGATGAATGTGACAACCACCAGCGCAGAGAGCAGGAACGCACCGACCATGGTGCGCTGGACACTTAGGATGCTGGAGGGAACGCGGAGAAGCAAAAGCGCCAAGACGGCTACTGCCGCTATGCAGGCCAGCAGCGCGTTATCGCGCAGACTATCGATGCGGTCTTCCAGCTCCGTGCTCCAACCAGGGGATCGCGCGATGTCCTGTGCGGGAGAAACCATGACTCTTACTCCTAGCCGAGGGGGAAACAGAAACGGCCCGGGTCGTAACCCGGGCCGCCGAGGCTGGGGCGGCACGACTCGAACGTGCGATACATGGATTCAAAGTCCATTGCCTTGCCAACTTGGCCACGCCCCAACACTACTCACAGTATACCGCACGATCACCGACCGGCAATCGGCTTGCCATCGCTCACCCGCCCTGGGCGCTCTAGCGCCAGACAGCTAGCGGACTACAATGGTGGCAGCCACCCAAGTCAGGAGACACCACGATGAGAGTCACCCGTCTAGAGATCGCAGTCCACCACCGCCCGCCTAACCCCGCACCCATCCGCGACGCGCTGCAGAGCCTGCCGGGCGCCGGCTCAGTCCGCGTGACCGTACACACCGACACGACCCTCCACGGCGCGCCCGTCACAGGCACCGGAGAGGTCGGCTTCGGGCGCATCGGCGGCGCGCCCGACGCGCTGGCCGCCGTGATCGAGCACGAACTGACGCCCATCGTGATCGGCACCGACCCTGCCTACGTGCGCGGCACCCACAGGTCGCTGCTGCGCGAGACGGAGTATCACGGTGCCTTCGGTCTGGCGATGTTCGGTATCGCCGCGATCGACGTGGCGTTGTGGGACTGCCACGGCAAGGCCCTCGGGGTGCCCTGCTGGCAGCTTTGGGGCGGTGTCCAGCAGCAGATACCTGCCTACGCTATGGTGGGATGGCTCAACTACGACATCGGCAAGATCAAGGGGATATGTGCCCAGGCCGTTGAGCAAGGCTTCCTTGGGGTCAAGATGAAAGTCGGCGCCCCCACCCTCAAGGAAGACATCGCCAGGGTCAAGGCCGTTCGCGAGGCCATCGGCGACGGCGTGGACCTAGGTGTAGACGCCAACCAGGCCCTCTCCACCGCCGAAGCCATCCGACGCGGGCGCGCCTTCCAGGAGCTCGGCTGTATGTGGTGGGAGGAGCCCATACCCGCCGACGACGTCGACGGCTATGCCGCGCTGGCGCGAGCACTGGATATCCCGATCGCCACAGGCGAGAACCTCTACACTCCCGCCGATTTCGCACGATTCCTGCGTCGCGACGCCGTTGACATCATCCAGCCCGACCTGCGCCGTGCCGGCGGCCCAACCGCGATGCTCCAGATCGGCACCATGGCCGACGCCTTCCACCGCAGCTACGCCTCGCACGGCGGCGGCCCCGTCCAACTCAGCGTGATGGCCTGCCTGCCGAATGCCATCTACCTCGAGACGGGTCTCTTGGGGCCGGACTCTCCCTTCCAGCTCGTGGACGGCTGCGCGCCGGTGCCGCATGGGGCGGGGTTCACGTGGGCGTAGGCAGCGGCGCAGCGCCCTAGCAGCATAGTGTTTTGCCCGGGGATACAATATACTCTATGTGACGCTGGTGCATCATCCGGACCGGGGCCAGATTGAGTCTCACTGGAAGAAAGGCGGGCGCTATGGAACGAGAAGGGACGAGATCCTTCAACTACGCCATCGGCATGTTCGGCACGTCGATCCCCATCAACCTGTTGAAGACGTTCGCAGCAGCCTATTACGTCAAAGACCTGGGCCTGCGGGCCGAACAGTGGGCTTCTGTCCTCTTTATCTACACCTTCATCGACGCTATCGATAACCCCGTCTATGGATATCTCTCCGACCGTACCCGCACCCGGTGGGGACGTCGCAAGCCCTGGCTGGTGATCGGCACCCCGTTGCTCGTGCTGGGTCTCATTGCCTTCTACAGCACACCCGCGTACCTCGCCGGCACATCGCTCCTTGCCTACGCTATGGTTTTCTATATCTTTGCCGGCACGCTCGACTCGGTCATCAACGCCAGCTACGCTGCGCTCTTCCCGGAGCTCTTCCCCGATGACGCCAGCCGAGCGAAGACCAACGCCATGCGGCAGGCGTTCCAGTTGGTCGCGATGATCATCAGCATCGCGCTCACCCCCGTTGTGACCGGGGCCATCGGCTTCAGCATGACTTCCATTCTCTACGGCATCCTGGGAGGCGCCGTTATCCTCTACATGGCGCTTACTTCCAAGGAACGAGAGATTCCGCCGGATGAGGAGCAGCCCAAGCTTCTGGATAGCGTGAAGGCCCTGGTGACCAATTGGAAGTTCTGGGTCGCCGGTCTAGCGAACGCCTTCTACAGCGCCGCCATGTCCCTGGTATTGGCCGCCCTGCCCTTCTATGCCGAATACACTTTGGGCATCAGCGCCCTGCAGCAGACCATTCTCTTCGCCACAGTCTTGCTGATCGCCATCGGCAGTGTCGTCGTTTGGGCCCGTCTCACGAGGAAGTACTCCCTGATGCCGACCTGGCGTGCAGCACTGGCGACGCTGACGGTGGCCTTCATTCCCCTCTACTTCGCCGGAAACTTCATCGCCGCGATCGTGTGCAGTGCCTTCATTGGCTTTGGGTTTGCCGGCGTGATCACGACGATGGACCTGGTGCATGCCAGAATCATGGATGAAGACCGGCGGAAGCACAACGTCAGGCGCGAGGGCATCATCGCCAACGCGCTGGGCTTTATGAATCGGCTCAACGGGCTCTTCACCAGCGTGGCCTTCGTCCTGATCGCCAGGATCTTCCTCTTTGAGAGCGGCGACAATCCCGGCCCCCATCCCGACAGGGCGTCCCTCTTCCTCTTGACCGTCTTTCCTTTTGTCCTGTCGATCTTCAGCCTGGTCTTCTCCTTCTTCCTGCACTTCAGAGATATGCCCTCACCTGATGGAGTGTCGGACCTGACCCTATCCGAGGCCGCCTAGGCAGCACTAGAAGAGCTACAGGGAGCTAACCATAGCGCTCATCCGCCTTGATCACACCCCGGAGACCATCAAGCTCTGCATCCCCCTGTACGTGATCTTGCCTGAACCGGGCAGGATCCAGGGGGTTCCAGTGCGTGAACGCAAGCTGCTCTATCTGCTGCACGGCCTCAGCGAGAACGGCGGCGCCTGGCAGCGATACACCAGCATTGAAACCATCGCCAACGAGTACGGCCTGGTGGTCGCGATGCCTTCGGTGGGGCGCAGCTTCTACACCGATCAACCCAACGGGCAGCGCTACTTCACCTATCTCACCGAGGAGCTCCCGGCCTACCTGCAGGACGTCTTTGGGCTTGCCCCCGCGCCCGAGGACACCTTGATCGCCGGCGCTTCGATGGGTGGCTACGGCGCCCTCAAGGCCGCCCTCAACTATCCGGAGCGCTTCGCCGCTGCGGCCAGTTTCTCCGGTGCAGTCTCGCTGGAGATCCTGCGCGCCATCCCCAACGACCCGCGCCAGACCGAGTTCGCTTACATCTTCGGGGATCTCGACCAACTCAGCGGCAGCAAGCACGATCCGGTGGTCTGGCTGCAGGAGGCCGCCAAGAGGCCGGCAGAGCTGCCCACCCTCTACATCGCCTGCGGCCGACAGGAGGATCTCTACCCGGTGAACCAGATGTTCCACACCGCCTGCCAACAGCTTGGCATCACGCATGAGTATGTTGAGGAAGACGGCGAGCACGACTGGCACTTCTGGGACCGGCACGTCAAGCGTTTCCTGAGGACCGTCCTGAGCGAACCTGCGCAATCCTGAGGGGTCATCTCGTGAGCACAGAGACCCGCCTCGAGGTGTTCATCCCCCACGAACGTGAGGGGGAATACTTCACGCTGCCCTTCGAAATGCCGCCCCATACGGCATCGATGACGCTCACATACACCTATGAGCGCGGCCCCACAGACACTGTCCCGCTCGAGCACGGCGCCTTCACCCCGCGCACCGAGGCCAATGTCATTGACCTCGGGTTGATCGCGCCCGATGGCAGCCAGGTCGGCGCTTCTGGATCGAACAAACGCCGCGTCACGATCAGCGCGACATCCGCGACCCCGGGGTACACGCCCCACCCCCTCAACCTCGGGCAGTGGCAGATCCTGGTGGGCGCCTACAAGGTGGCACAAGATGGCGTCACCGTCACCTATGATCTGGCGTTCACCCCAGAAGAGCTGCGCCTCTACAAGGGTGACCTCCACACACACACGCTCGCCTCTGATGGCGTGCTCACGGTCGCGGAGCTGGCGGTGCACGCGCGCCGTCACGGCCTCGATTTCCTCGCCATCACCGATCACAACCAGATGGTCAGCACTGTGGCGCTGCCCCATATCCCCGATATGACCCTGATTCCCGGCATAGAATGGACCCACTACCTGGGACATGCCACGTTCCTGGGTTCCGACCGGTTCTACGATGAGCCGTTCTTCACCCACAGCGAGGAAGAGGCTCGCGCACGCTTCGCCAGTGCACGGGAGCGTGGCGCCGTGATCGTGATTGCGCACCCCTTTGAGGAGCCTTACGCCTTCAGTTTCGACATGGAGAGCCTGTCCTTCGACTGTCTCGAGGTTTGGAACGGCCCGATGCGTGAGAGCAATCTGCGTGCGGTCAGCTACTGGCTGGAGCTGCTAGCGGCGGGCAAGAAGGTGCCCATCACCGGGGGCAGTGACTACCACCGCGATGGCCTCTTCCAGATCGTGGGCGGTCCCTGTATGGGGGTCTATGCAATGTCGGACAGCCCCGAAGCCCTGCTCTCTGCGGTGAGGGAGGGACATAGCTTCGTCACCTATGCGCCCGATGGGCCCATCGTGGAGATGACGTGCGACGGCGCGATCCTGGGCGATTCGGTCGCCTGGCGCCCGGGGCTGACGATGCACATCCGCGTCGATGGACTCAAGCGCGGCGACGTCGTCAAGCTGGTCAGTGATCGAGGCAGCCGGGATGTTCACAGTGCGTCGTCAGCCGGCACCCTTGAGCTGGAACTGCCGGTAGAAACCCCAGGCTTTGCCGTGGTGCAGGTCTGGCGCACCTTCCTGCCGAGCGTCCCGCCTCTGCCGGCCCTGCTGTCAAACCCGATCTACTTCGACGGCTGAATGTGCGGCAGCGTCTCAGCGGCGTGGCGGCTTAGCCACGTGAGAGCAAAGGACCGAGCTGTATTGGTCGTCCGCAGCTCGGTATCTGCTAGGACGCCAGGACGCTACGCCGCTAAGACGCTCTCCTCTGCCGCCAATCGGGATCCACATTGAACCCAAAATCACACCCATCCGGCGCCTGGTTCACCTGGTCGATCCAGAGAGCGCGATAACCGAGGTCATACGCCGGCGGCGGGGGTGTCCAGGCAGCGAGACGTCGCTGGATCTCACGCTCATCCACCAGCAGGTTGAGCTTCCCGTTGTTGGCGTCCAACTCGACCAGGTCGTCGGGTTCGACAATAGCCAACGGTCCGCCGATCGCGGCCTCGGGTGCCACGTGAAGCACGATGGTGCCATAGGATGTGCCGCTCATGCGGCAGTCGACGATACGCACCATGTCGCGCACACCCTTGCGCAGCAGATGCGTGGGCAAACCCGCCGGCCCACGCTCAGGCATACCGGGCGCACCGATGGGTCCCAGATAGCGGTTGATGAGGACGTGATCCGCCGTCACATGGGCCAGCGCTGCATCGATCTCGGCCTGACTACCGTTGCGCGGCACGATGGCCGCGGGACCGGTGTGGTGGAGCAACCCCGGCGAGGCTGCAGCCGTCTTGATCACGGCCCCGTCCGGCGCAAGATTGCCGCGCACGATGCGCAGCCCGCCGTCGGGCTGAATGGGGTCATCAATAGGGCGGATGATCCGTGGGTCGCGGACCTCGACACCATCCAGATTCTCCTTTAGCGTCCTGCCGCTCGCCGTCATCACTGACGTCGCAAGCAGGGGCTCCAGTTGCTTCATTGCCGCCCGGATGCCACCCGCGTGGTACAGCTCCTCCACCGTCACCGAGCCACACGGCTTCACGTCCGCGATGAACGGCGTCTCCTGGCTGATGCGATCAAAATCTGCCAGCGTCAGATCGATACCGGCGCGCCGCGCGATGGCGATGATGTGAATCATCAGATTCGTACTGGCGCCCGTCGCCATCTGCACGCGGATCGCGTTTTCGAAGGCCTCGCGAGTGAGGATGTCGGAGGGGCGGATGTCGCGCTCGACCAGCTCCACGATCTTGATGCCGGTGGCCTCTGCCATATGGATGCGCTGCGCGTAGACCGCGGGTATCGAGGCACAGCCCGGCAGCGTCAACCCCAAAGCCTCGGCCATCGACTGCACGCTGTTGGCGGTCCCCATTACGCCGCAGGCACCGCAGGTGTTGTAGAAGCCGTTCATCTCGACTTCACGCATCTCCTTTTCACCGATGGTGCCGGCCTTGTACTCCCACGTGAACTTCTGGGTGTCAGTGGAGCACGCCACAGTTCGTCCCTCATAGAAGCCGGCCAACCGAGTCCCGCCGGTCACGATGATGGCGGGCTTGTTGACCGTCGCCAACGCCATCGCTTGGGCGGGCACGTCCTTGTCACAGGTCGAGAGGAGCACCACACCCCGGATCGGCATGGACGCGATCATCTCCTCGGTACTCATCGCCATCAGGTTGCGGTAGATCAACGTGCTGATGTTGTGGAAGACCTCGCACATCGAGATAGTGGGGAACTCCAGGGGAAACCCGCCCGCGGCCCATATGCCGCGTTTCACCGCGTCACCCAGGGCGCGAAAGTGCCAGTGACCCGGATTCAGCTCGCTCCACGGGTTACAGACGCCGATGATGGGGCGCGACATATCGAAGTCAGTGTAGCCCATCGCCCGGACATGTCCGCGAAACGTGCCATCCAGCGGGTCATCCAGGTTGATAGAGCGCACGTGAGGGACTTTGCGATCAGGCATGGGTCGACTCCTTCAGCTTCGGAAGCTCGAGATCGGGTTGATAGGAGGTCCAGAACCACAGCCACGGCGGCAGCGTTGCGGTGAAGTGGTCCCACGAGCCGGGTTCGGCATCCAAGTTCTGCTCGTGACTTGCCCACTCCAACATCTTGAAGGTCACAAACCGATGCGCCGCGAGTCCTGTGAGCAGTCGCCCCAGCGTCTGCCGGTATTCACGGGGCCCGGATGTGCGCCCGCGGGCCTCCGGATGTCGGCGGAAAACCCAATCCTCGTCCGGGTAGTCGATCTGGGCCCCCTCCACATAGGGTCGGCAAAGCAGGTACCCTTCGCCGTTCCAGTCGCCGGTACCCATCCCCGAGGCCAGCGGGTTCGCGACGGCGAAGTGGTAGATGCCCCTGGGGCGGATCACCCGCGCGACCTCGGCAAAGACCTCGCGGGCGTCCGGTACGAAGCTCAGGGAGTAGGGTTGCCACACCAGATCGTAGGCCGCGGCAGGAAGCGAGGAGAGGTCCCGCATATCTCCCTGCCGAACGGTGACCACAACGCTATGGTGAGCGGCTGCTACCGTGTCCTGGCGCAGTTGACCCTCTGAGATATCCAACACGGTGACGTTGGCGCCCAGCAGGGCAAAGGCGACGGATTGCTGGCCGCCACCGCTCGCCAGGCACAGCACATCCTTGCCCGTCAGGTCACCCAGAATACCCCAGGGATCCAGGCGCTCACGCGCCGACGCGCGATCCAGATCCAGCCAAGGGCGTGTGAAGAGCGCCTCGGCCTCGACCAGTGCTTCCCAGCGTCTGCGGTTGTAGTCATAGACTTGGTCCATAGTGGGCATCATTATGTGGCAGTTGCGGCGCCGAGCAACCAAGGGCGCGTTGCACATCCAGCCCGCCGATAGACATCCCTATGCAGGGGAGTACAATGCCCGCCGGGCGTGGCCTCCAGGGCCACTGTCCTCGATGAAAGGAGAAACAGATGCCCCTGACGAAGATCGTGTGCACGCTAGGACCCGCAACGTACAGTCTTGAGACCATACGTGCGATGGTCCAGGCCGGCATGACGGTGGCACGCCTCAACTTCTCACACGGCACTGCCGACGAGAAGCGAGCTGCCGCCGAGATGGTGCGCGAGGCTGCCGCTCAGGAGGGGTGTCACGTTGCTCTGCTGGGCGACCTGCAGGGCCCGAAGATCAGAATCGGCAGGGTCCCGAAGGAAGGGATTCAGCTTGTCGAGGGCGAAGAGACCATCCTTACCTGCGGCAAGATCACCGACCTGCACCGCGAAGTCCCCTTTCCCCACCCGGACATCATCTCTGACATTGTGGTCGGCGACCGTCTCCTCATCGACGACGGCACGCTAGAGCTCTCCGTCTTGGCGGTCGCGCCGGAGAGGGTGACGTGTCACATCTGCGTCGGCGGCAAGCTCACCTCCCACAAAGGCGTCAACCTCCCGGGCGTCGAGCTCCGCATCCCCGCTCTTACCGAAAAGGACAAGCGTGATGCTCTAGTCGCTCTCGAGCTGGGCCTTGACTACATCGCGCTCTCGTTTGTCCGCCGGGCAGCTGACGTGAAGCTACTACGCACCTATCTGGAGAATCAACTGGACACCGACAGCGTACGCCAGGTGGGCGAGGATCCGCACCGTATGCCAGGATTGGTAGCCAAGATCGAGAAACCGGAGGCCCTTGAGGACCTCGAGGCGATCGTCCGAGCAGCCGACGCCGTGATGGTAGCCCGCGGCGACCTTGGTGTGGAGATCGCCCCGGAACGGGTGCCGCTGGTCCAGAAGCGGATGATCCACCTGTGCAACCAGCTGGGGAAGCCCGTGATTACGGCTACCCAGATGCTCCAATCAATGGTGACCCTGCCCAGACCTACCCGCGCAGAGGCCTCTGACGTCGCCAATGCCATCCTGGACGGCAGCGACGCCGTGATGCTCTCCGGGGAGACCGCGATGGGCAAGTACCCTGTCGAGGCCGTCCGGATGATGGCCAGAATCGCCGAGCACGTAGAGGATTCCACCGAATTCCCCTACGACCAACTCCTCGATATGGTGGCGGATCACAGCCGGCCCAACGCCCAGATCATCACCACCGCCATCAGCGACGCGACCGTCTCCCTGGCGACGAGCTCAAACGCAGCGGCAATCTGCTGTTCCACCGAGTCCGGTCGCACTGCGCGTATCGTGGCGAGACACCGCCCCAGGGTCACATTGCTGGGGGTGACGCCGTTCAAGACCACGGCGCGACGGATGCAGTTGATGTGGGGTGTGATCCCCATCGTCGGAAATCCCTTCCACGTGACGGACGAGATGATCACGTCGATGGTGCAGGCGGCGTGCGGGCGGGGCTACGCCGGCGTGGGCAGCAATGTGGTGCTGACGGCGGGCATCCCGCTGGAGGTCCACGGTGTCACCAATATGGTCATCGTGCACACCATCCGCGAAGAGGACTTGACGTAGGGGGGCTCGGCGGTGTTCGGGAAACAGAACACCGGGACGACTAGCGTCCCGGTGTCAATAGGATCAAGCGTAGACTAGACTTGAGCCGGCTCCTCGGGCGCGGGTTGTGGCTCTTCGACCACCACCGCGGCCTCCACACGCTCCATCACCGGCTCGACGACCTGGCTACCCTGTGATGTACCGCAGTATGGGCAGATGTTCCAGTCGAGCGAGAGCACGGCGTCGCAGGCAACACACGTCTTCTTCAGGTGCGTGTGGCAATATGGGCAGTAGAGGAAGTCATCCTGCACCTTCGCAGCGCAACCCGGGCAGACCTCGGGCTCCTCAATGGCCTGGAGCAATGCCTCCTGTTCCAGTGCGTGCTCATAGGCCTCCGCCAGGGTCTCGCGGGGCCGGATCAGGAAGTACACGATCAGGCCGGGGAGGGTCAGGACGGCGACCATGAACGTCGCCAGTATCTGCACCACGACATCGCGCGTGCGGGAGCGGATATCGCGGAACGTCCACAGCACCATACCCAGCCAGACGCTGGTGAGAAAGACCGTGACCGCGAGCGTCAAGACCGTGACGACCTGCGGCAGGATCTCGAGGAGTTGATCGATCATACAGCGGGGCTCCTTTGCGTTCCGGCGCAGCCGCTGGGCAGCCCGGAGAACTGGCTAGCTCAATTGCGCACGCAGGAGGCTGCAGAGCTGCCACCGCCGTATGCGCCAAAGCGCCGGCATTATACCATCGGCTAAGTGGGAGGCAAGCATATGACCTACGTGACCGTCAAGGAGATGCCCCTCGAAGAACGTCCTCGTGAGCGGATGGCTCGGGTGGGGGCACAGGCGCTGTCGACCGCCGAGCTGCTGGCCATCATCCTGCGCGTGGGCGTGGGCGGCGAGAACGTCCTGTCGATGGCACAGCGGATACTGGCCACCTTTGGAGGATTGGGCGGGTTGGCGCGCGCCGACTTCGCGCAGCTGGCCGGGGAACGCGG
>Ga0180436_10000661_pt1 | contig 34827 bp, 26 predicted proteins | sample SS_ome_2_FD_132434 | JGI IMG/M metagenome (GOLD analysis project Ga0180436, IMG submission 132434) | Hypersaline lake sediment archaeal communities from the Salton Sea, California, USA - SS_3_S_2 metaG | ecosystem: Environmental > Aquatic > Non-marine Saline and Alkaline > Hypersaline >... | reverse complement strand
TATGACTGGGACGTGCTGGCCGAGGGGCTTCACTGGGCACACGACGCGTTCCCCACGTTCAAACGATCGCGAATGCACGGCGGCGATCCGCGATCCGGCGAGGTTTACGGCTACACCGCCTGGCTGACCGATCGCGGATACGTTTCGATCCATAACCCCTCGGGCGAGAAGACAGAGTATTCATTCACGCTGGACACGGCTTTCGGTCTGGTCAAGAACAGCGGGGCATTCAATCTCACATCACCGCTGTCCGACAGCCTCGCCGGGCTCGGCGGCAAATACGAGTATGGCGACAAGGTCTCGATGGAACTCGGGCCGCGAGAGATCAGGATCCTGAACTTCGACAAGGGCGCCAAAGACTGGTCCGTGCTCAAGGCGCTGCAGACCCGCAATGAAGGTCCCAAGCCTCCGCGGCCGCCAAAGCCGATCGGACAGCATCCGATCCTGGGCGTCTGGGAGTACAGGCATCGGGGCGGTCCGTACAGCCGAGAATTCACCAAAGACGGATTCTGCACCCTGCGCCTGGGCGAGCAGGTGATATGGAAGAAACCCTTTACGGTTCGGGACGACAAGACTGCGGACGTCCAGGGCGCCGGTCGTCACGTAATCAAGGGCGACAAGACGCTGAATATCGAAGGCAAATACACCGGCAGAAAGAAATAGCAAGGAGTTTCGTGATGGACGGATTGAGCATCAGCCCCGCCGCTGAATGCATGTGGGACGAAGTTTCGCTGGGCGAGATCATGATCCGCCTGGACCCCGGCGACGGGCGCATACGCACGACGCGCGACTTCCGCGTCTGGGAGGGCGGCGGCGAGTACAATGTCGCCCGCGGCCTGCGGAAGTGCTTCGGCCTGCGGACCGCCGTTGTCACCGCGATAGTCGACAATCCCGTCGGGCGCCTGCTCGAGGACCTGATAAACCAGGGCGGGGTCGACAGTTCGCACGTCAGGTGGGTCGGTTTCGACGGGCTCGGCCGGGCCGCACGCAACGGGCTGAACTTCACCGAAAAGGGATTCGGCGTTCGCGGCGCCGTCGGCTGCTCGGATCGCGGACACACCGCCGTCTCGCAGCTCAAGCCGGGCGATATCGACTGGGATGCAATCTTCGCACGCCAGGGCGCCCGCTGGTTCCATTGCGGCGGGATCTTCGCCGCTCTCGGACCGGATACGCCCGAGGTCGCCATCGAGGCGATGCAGGCCGCACGCGCTAACGGGACGATAGTAAGCTACGACCTGAACTACCGCGCGAGTCTTTGGGAGGCCTACGGCGGATCGGCTCGGGCGATAGAAGTCAACCGCAAGATCGCGTCGCTGGTCGACGTGATGATCGGAAACGAAGAGGATTTCACAAAGGCCCTCGGATTCGGCGTCGAGGGGCTGGACGACAACTGCTCGAAGCTCGATCCGGGCAATTTCACAAAGATGATCGCAAACGCGAAAGCCGAGTATCCGAATTTCAAAATCGTGGCCACCACGCTTCGCGGCGTCAGGACAGCCGGGGTCAACGACTGGGGAGCGGTCTGCTGGGCCGGCGGTCAGTTCCATCACGCCGACGTGCGCGAGGACCTCGATATATACGATCGGGTAGGGGGCGGAGATTCATTCGCCTCGGGCCTGATATACGCACTGATGAGCGGCAAGAGCGCCGCCGAGGCTGTGCAATACGGCGCCGCACACGGCGCATTGGCGATGACGACCCCCGGCGACACGACGATGGCGACGCTGGCGGAAGTCGAAAACCTGATCGCCGGCGGCGGGGCGCGCGTCAAGAGGTAGTTGCATGGATGCATGTTGCCGCGGGGCGCCTTTGCGGTGACATTCGCCGGAAACTCCTGTTTCGCATATGGATAAGCGCGTTTGCGCATCGTCAATAGTCATCCGCATTCTCGGCAATTGCGGCAAGAATATCCCAGCAGCCCGTTGAAGAAGTCGATCCCGCCTGCCAGCGGGTCTTGCCCGTCCTGGCGGCGTCCGAAATCCTCGACGAATCAACGGACTCGCCTGCGGTTTCGTCCTTGCCAGGCCGAACAACTCCTCGCTCTCGGCTACGAAGCACTTCTTCAACGGACTGCTATGGCTTGACGGTAATCCCTTTCGGCGGCATCCCCTTGTCGTCGTTGATCCGCAGCGAGAAACCCCAGGCGCCGTTGATTTCGTGTACGCCGACGATAATCGGCGTCTCGCCTTTGGGGAGGTCGACTGTGACCTTGTCACGACCGAACTGATGGTGATGATGTCCGAGGCGTTCGACGACCCGGCGTCCGCCGACCCACATGACCACACCGTCGTCGGCTCCCAGGGCGAGCGTCACTCGCTGGGGCCGCTGAGTGACGAGGACGCATCGGGCCAGCGCCGCGACGCCGTCGTTTGGCCGCAACATCGCGTCCAGATTAATGTAGCTCGAGGGCGACGTGCGACGGGTCCACTGGTCGGCCTTGTAGGCGGCGGCGATGATCGGCGGGTCCTTCTTCAGCAGGGTCTGGTCCGGGTCGGGCAGGGGGCCGTGAATTTCGAACGCCCGCAAGTAATGCGGCGCCAGGATGCGGCCTCCGTCCTTCTGGAACTTTTCGACCTCCTTTTTCACCACGCGCCGGTTCAGGATCTGCATGAGCGGTTTGAGCGTCGCGCGGTTGGTGTGTTGGGCGGATGAATCGATTTCAATCTGTTTGAGCCCGGCGGGGCGTTTGGCGAGGAATGCGGCGAAATCGCTCGCCGAGAAGGGCAGGCCGACGTCGAGCAACTGAACGCCGTCGGCGGGCGGTTGCTTTCGGGCGGTGATGACCAGCCGCTTTGCTCCCTTATTCCAACCCAGCGGCTCCCGATAGGGTCCCCGAGGCGTATGCTTGCGATCGAACGGGGCCGGCAGCGGCGCTGCGCCCTGAAAGGAATCCCCGGGAGCGAGGGTCTTGCCGTTGACCGTCAATTGATGCCGGGAACTGTTGGCGACGGTGTAGCGAGCCTGCCTGCCGTCGCGGGTGACGGTCAGCTTCAACCGCCCGGGGCCGAGCGGTATGTTCTCGACAACCAGGCGATCGCATTTCGCCGGCAGAAGAGGACCGATGGTTACGCTCCGGCCCTCTTTGCGACGCGCACCGGTGAGATAGAACAGCAGCGCGTCCAGATTGACGCCGGACTCCCATGGTCGCAGTCGATTCGCGTATCGCCCGTCGCCGTACCCGTAGCTGGGGCGATCGGGCTTGTGCACTTCGACCCACTCTCCGCTTTTCGAGGCCGACCCGATCAGGGCTGCAAACGCCGCGGGCGCCCTGGGATCACGGACCGCGGCGAGGTTGCTGACGAGGTATCCCGGCGCGCACCCGATGAAATGATCCATAAAAGGCGTCATGCGCACCAGCCCGGGCGGTCGCCAGAGCCAGCGGAGCGTACCGTCCAGATTGCTCTTCGCTTTGCGATCGTCGGGCGACAGATAACCGACCCAGAGCGGGCGAAGATTGATCGGCGCAAACGGCGCGCGATGCGGCTGGAAGGTCACTGGCGACAGGGCCGGGGCGTACCGCTTTTCCTCGGGCAGCCAGAAATGCCGCTCGATCGATTTGCGCATCCGGTCGGCCGACTTCTGGAAGAGCGGGCAATCGTCATCTTGTCCCATGATGCGCGCAAGACGCACCATCGCCTCGTGGGCCGCGACATACTCGAACATGCTGTCGGCGCTGTATGCGTCGGGCCGGATCAGTGCGTTGGGATATCCCGAGCGTGTCGGGAAGAGCGAATAGTAGGCTCCTCCCATGTACGTCTCGTCGCCGTTGAACGTCTGGAGAGGGCCGTGCGGACCGTCGATGAGGACCTGGTGGATCGCGTTTCGCCGAACGTAGTGCCAGTGCCGCTTCAGCAGCGTCTTGTCGCCGGTGGCGTCCAACCACCATGCGTGCTGCAAAACGACAAACGACGGCACTTCGCACCGATCCGTTCCCGAGGCGGCCCACTTGTCAGGCGTCAGGTCCGGATCCGACTCGACGGGCAGATCCAACGGGAACTCCCGCGCGGTGAAACCGTGCAGCGCCGACGCCTGGCGGTAATAAGTCAACAGGCGGCGCGCGTTGTCGTACAGTCCCGAATGAAGGAACCCCAGGAGCGGTCCGTTGGAGTCCCGGAGCCACACTCCCTTGAAGTTGACCATGGGACAGACTCCGCCGTGTGCGTCCTGCTGAACCAGGAGCAGGACCTTGAGCCCCTCGACCAGGTCGTCCAACCGTCGGTCGCCGCTGGTGACGTGAACCGTGTCGGCGAGTTTCTCTTTCCACCACGCGAGCGTATCGGCAAGCAGCCGGTCATGGCGACTGACGACGAGTTTCCGGACGGCCGACGCGGCGTCTGTCGATTCGGAAAACAGAAGCGCCAGGCAGAAGGTGCGCGGTTTGCCCGGGGCGACGTCGGGGATCGAGAAGGTGAGTTTCTTGTCATCCTGTTTCAGTTTCCCGCCGATCATGACCGGGCGCAGGCGGGCAAGACGGTTGCGGTGGGGGTATTCAAAGTAGAAACCCCGCCGATCGCTCTTCATCGGTCGCCCGCGAAACTCCAGCGCCAGCGTAACGTCTCGCTTCTTGCCCTTCAGGCGCTCGACGGTGATCCAGCGCACGATGGCGGTCACTCCCGGGGGCGCGGCTGTCACCGTCGTGAGTTTCCAGTGAGTTCCCCGCTCGGCGGTGAGCACTACCGGCGCGCCGCGTACGGTGCGGCAACTCTGGAGCGGCAAATCCGCCGCCTTTTCTCCCTCGTGAAGGGACAGCGCCAGTTCGCCGAATCCGCCGAGAGGATTGTGGTTGCCGTCGGTCTGGTAGCGGGGTCCGGTCATCATAAAAAGCGTGTTCTGGGGAAAGCCGATCCCCAGGTACGCAAAACAGCGCCCGTTGCCGACGGGATAGACGCCGAGGTTTTCGCGGCACTCGGCTGGCCGCGTGGTGTCGATGCGGCGGGTGTCGATCGACTGGGACCACACGCTCGTCTGAACGCCTTTTTTCGGCAGGGCGACAAAGGTCCCCGGCCCGGGCGGGGCGGCGGCAATGACTCGGCTTGTCAGAATCAAGCACATCGCGATCAGACCAGGAAGAGAGCACCGGCATGAATCGGATCGCACGGCAATGTCCTCCCGTCGACAGTGCGCGCCTCGGAGTGTCATCTTTGAAGTGTTCTTCTCGGGCATGATCTGCTCCTGTGTGGTGTTGTTTTCAGATGTGATTTCCCGGACAGCATTGTGCCCGCGACCATTGCGGGGCTCTGACAGTGATTCTATTCCATGCGGTGCGTTGAGCAAGCTGAATCTGGGGTCTGGGCGGCAGGCCCTTCAGGATCGCCCGAACTCCTGCATCGCGTTACCGACTGGGACGCCGATGGAGACCTCGATATCCTGATCGGGGCGGCGTCCAAGACCGCAGGGAAACAGCGGCTGTACTTCGTTCGCAATGTCGGCGACAGAAAGGGATTTTCGGCGGACCGACCGGTTGTGATTGTCGCTCTCGGCGAGATCAAGCCCCAGCCCCTCGCCGACGCGACCCAGCCGCACGCTTGCTCGAAATAGAGTTTCCTATCAGTCACTTATTGAGGTATTGTAAGTGAGTGCAGGGTCGGACTTCAGTGAAGGGCTCCGAGGCCATTGGCGCACGTACATGCAGGATCAGGCTTTCCGTCAGTGGCGCCCCGTGAATCATGTATCGCTCGGAGCCAAAGGAGATTCTTCATGAAACGCATCGCTGTCTGCCTGTTGATTCCGTTCGTCGCGGCGGTTTCGCCGGTACTGGCGGACGAAGCCGGGCCGATCGATATTGGCCGCCGGCGTGAACTGTTCGTTGACGGATATCTGATCGAGAAGCTCAGCGGTGCACGCCTCATGTTGCACCGGCCTCGTGACGAGGGCAAGGTGCTCAAGTTCGACAAGCCCTGGGAAGGGCGATTCTGCGGCTACGCAACCGTCATCAAAGACGGCGACAAGTATCGGATGTACTATCGCGGCAAGCCGGCGGCGGGTAAGGACGGTAAGAACGAATCGGTTTGTTACGCCGAGTCGGCCGACGGGGTGAGATGGACCAGGCCGCAGTTTTCCCTGGTCCCATATGGGGAGCATAAGCGGACGAACATCGTCCTGGCCGGCGACGGTGCGATTGCCCACAACTTCAGCCCGTATCTCGACACGCGCCCCGGCGCGCCCAAATCGCGGCGATACAAGGCCGTCGGCGGGACGGCGCATACCGGGCTGATGGCGTTCGTCTCTCCCGACGGGGTCCACTGGAAGAAACTTCAGGACAAGCCCGTGATCCCGAAATCGTACGGCGCCCTCGATTCCCAGAATACCGTATTCTGGTCGCATTCCGAGCGGAAGTACCTCTGTTACCTTCGCACCTGGACCGGCGGCGGGTTCCGCGGCGTGCGCACCATCAGCCGAACGACAAGCGATGACTTTCTCCGCTGGTCCAAGCCGGTGGCGATGAAGTTTCGCCACGCCGGCCGCGCGGCGCCGGTGGAGCACCTGTACACCAACCAGACTCACGCATATTTCCGCGCGCCGCACATCTACGTTTCCACGGCCGCGCGTTTCATGCCCGGCCGGCGCGTGCTCACCGCCTCGCAAGCCAAGGCCCTCGGCGTTCATCCCAGATACTTCGGCGACACGTCGGATGCGGTATTGATGACCTCTCGCGGAGGGGATGTATACGACAGGACTCACCTGAGCAGTTTCATACGTCCGGGCATCGGCGCCGGAAACTGGGTGTCACGCTCGAACTACCCGGCACTGAACGTCGTGCAGACTGGCGCCGGAGAGATGTCGGTCTACACCAATCAGGACTATGCACAGCGGTCTGCGCACATGCGTCGCTACTCACTTCGGATCGACGGCTTCAGCTCGCTTCATGCAGAGTACCGCGGCGGGTCGCTGCTGACCAAACCCATCCGATTCACGGGCAAACGCCTGAGCATCAACTTCGCCACCTCGGCGGCCGGATCGGTGCAAGTCGAGATCCGCCACGCCGCCGGTACGCCGATCTCCGGGTTCAAGCTCGACGACTGCACGCCGCAGATCGGTAATGAGATAGATCGCCTCGTGACCTGGAAATCCGGCCCGGACGTCTCGGCGCTGGCTGGCAAGCCGATACGCCTGCGATTCACACTCAAAGACGCCGACGTCTACAGCTTCGTTTTTACTGACTGACGCTCTTGATTTCGATGATGTCGAATGGATGGGTGTTCACAGTCCATTCGGCTGCGGCTGGCAGCGACCCATTTCGGCCAAACGTCGCAATGATTCTCTTGCCCGTTCTTTCGCAGATCGGGATGGCCGATGCATCAAACGATTGACCACTTCATGGATCTTGGCATCACCAATATTCTTCATGTTCACGGTTCGATCGGACAGCATTTCCCAAGGATTGTGCATTTCCTGGACCTCGCCGTCGGGAAACGTCCACTGTCCAGAAGGAAACACCTCATCAAAGTCGCGGTCGTTCCATTACGTAGCGGGAAATACCATGCAGCCGGATATCCCTTGATTATCGTCTGTTGTTGGTTTGACGCTGGCGCAGGCAGCGGTATACAGTCAAGCGTATGCGGCAAGTGCTTTGCAAAGAAGGTTTCACCGGCGGATACACGACAGTCAAGGACGCCGTTTGCCCGATGCGCGCCAAGGCGCCCAAGAAGGTCTTCATGCCGCTGACCCAGCCGCCGGGCGAAGCCCAGGCGGACTTCGGCTGCGCCCTGGCCTGTATTGGCGGGCAACTGACGAAGATCACCTTCTTCGTGATGAGCATGATCCACAGCGACGCCGCGTTCGCTATGGCGTTACCGGGCGCCCCTGCGTCATTTGTCGTCCGGGGATTTCACGACGACATTTCTGAACATGAACCGGTTGTCACTGACCCTCAAGGGTTTGCCGCTGGCGGTCTTCACGTCCTTCAGGACGACTTGCCGAGTCTTAATATACGGATGCTTCTCGACGTATGAACTGTCGGTGTAGTGACGGTTGAAGTCCGCGAAGATGGTCGGTCCGGGGTAATCGCGCGGGTGGTTGGCGTCGTCGATGCGAAGTTTCGCGATCGTGATTCTCGTCGGCATGCGGCAGGCATATCCGAAATCGTGCCGCCCGTCGTTGAAGCCGCTGATCAGGCAGGCTCTGGCCGGCTTGCCCGCTGTGGGTTTGAACACGCAGTTGCGGATGATGAACTCGCCATGCCACGTGCTGCCGTAGTCCGGGCGCAGGCTGATGAACCGCCTTCCGTAGACGGTGGTGTTCTCCACGAGGAACTTGCCCGAGCCGATCGCGTTGATGCCCGCGTGGCCGAGGGTCGAGTTGCGGATCGTCGCGTTGGCCACGCCCTGGTGGGCGTCGAACCGGGATAAGGTGCACCGATCATAGCTAAGGTTCTTGCAGTAATTCGAGCCCATGATCCCCCAGTACCTGCTGTCGTTGATGCTGTTGGTCTGGCGACAGTTCACAAAAGCTACGTTCGCGGCGCGGCTGAGTATGATGTCGTAAGTGCCCATCGACACCTTCCTCCCGGCCGAACCGATCGTCCGGTAGGTCTTGTGTCCGGTCAGGATTGTGTTCCGGACCGTCACGTTGGTGCAGCGTCTGATGTTGATGAAACCGCCGTACGGCGCGCCTCTATCTCCCTCGCCGGTAACGCGGTGCTCCAGTCCGTCGACGATCACATTGGAGCGATTTATCGCAATCCCTCGTGCGTAGTAGGCGTACTTCGATTCTGCGGAGTTGGCGATTGTGGTGAAACGCCCCCCGGTGACGGTCAACGGCGTGTCATCTACGGGATACGCGATGATCGATGTGATCTGATCGAAGTCCCAGATGATCGGGGTGTTTGCATCGACGGCGCCGTTCTTGTCAACAACGAAGACATCCGTCTGCGAAGTCCCTTTGTTCTGGTTGGCGCCTCTGCGGATGTAGCGCTTGATGCGGGAGTTGTAGACTATGACCACACAACTTCGCGGCAGGGTCACGCTGATCTTCCGCTGGTTCCGCTTCAGCGACGAGACCCCTTTGGGCCTGATCGCCCGCAACGCCGAACTGACCTCGAAGACGTTTGCCTTGCGGTTCTCGACGGACGTGTCGTCGATGATGAACTCAGCCGAGCCGAAGTTCGTGTTCGTCTGTATGGCGACAGTCTTGTTCTTGCCGCCGATGAGGTACTTCGCCTTGGAGTCCGCCTTGACGGGAAGTCCATGCTTGTTGGCATGCGCGTGAGCTTTGGCGATGGCTTCGAGATCATCAGTCTTGCCGTCGCCCTTGGCGCCAAAGTCGGCATAGCGGACCACTGTGGGAGCGGCACGCCCGGATTTCTTTTCGACCGCCCACCCACACGCCACGCCGACCGCCATCGCCGCCAGTGCAGCCGCCACGCACACAGTATGCTTCTTCATTCCCGTTGTCCCTTGCAGGTGTCTGAATCACCCGTTACCCATGCCTGATGACGTACTTGCCAACGCATTTTAGGATACTGCCCGCTACCCATTGAAGGCAAGTGCTGAATGAGATCTCACCTTGAACATCTCGTGTGACGTCAACAATGATTCGTTTTGGACGGATACAAGCCGTTGGGCGCACCGGCACGCCGAAACAAGTCGACGGCAAGCCGATTTCCTCGGCAACACGAGTTGAACCGTCGTAACTGATTTTGAAACAACAGGTAGCAGGTCGCACCTGCGCAAACTCCGAGAAAAACGAGCAGGCCGACCGTAATTGGCTGACCTGCAAGCGTTCTATGACCACGCCAGACAGGACTCGAACCTGTGACCTGCGGTTTAGAAGACCGCTGCTCTATCCAACTGAGCTACTGGCGCATTTTTGCGGCCGCTTTGGCGGTCGCTTTCTGCGAGGCGACAATATAACGTTATCGCGCAAAAACATCAACGCCGGGTCGAAAGACGTGTGAGTTCCGGTCCCTGCAGGTTCGTCAGTCCCTGCGCTCGGCGATCTGCGGCGCGGGGCTATACTTTCAATTCGCCGCCTTGGCCTAGTTGTTCGGCGTAGCGGGCTCGGACGGGGGCCGCCAGTTCGGCGATGAACTCGTCGACCTGCTGGGGGGCTCTGCCGACGAACGCCGACGGATTGAGCAGGGCGGCTATGTCGATCGCGGCGAACGCCGGGTCGGCCTTGAGACGCTCGATCAGATCGTTTGGCCTGCCTTCGCCTTTGACCTGCTGTGCGGCGGCCTGGGAGTGCCGGCGGATCAGTTCGTGCAGCTCCTGGCGGTCTCCGCCGGCCTGGACGGCGGCCATCAGGATGTTCTCGCTGGCCATGAACGGCAGCTCAGCGCGGATGTGCGCGTCGATGACTGCCGGGTAGACGACCATCCCGCGAGCGACATTGGTCACGATGTTCAGTATCGCATCGGCGGCGAGGAACGCCTCGGACATCGCGATTCGCTTGTTGGCCGAGTCGTCCAGCGTGCGTTCGAACCACTGTTCGGCGGCGGTGTGCAGCGGGCTCTGGGCCACGTCCATAAGGAAGCGGGCCAGGGCGGTCGCCCTCTCGCAGCGCATCGGGTTGCGTTTGTATGCCATCGCCGACGAGCCGACCTGGGTCTTTGCGAACGGCTCCTCCAGCTCCTTGAGATTCGCCAGCAGGCGGACGTCGTTGCAGAATTTGTGGACCGAGGCTCCGATTCCGGCCAGCGTTTGGGCGGCCATCGCGTCGATCTTGCGGGAGTAGGTCTGCCCGGTGATGCATATTCTCTTTTCGAATCCCATCTCGGCGGCCACGAGCTTGTCGAGTCGGATCACCTTGTCGTGATCGCCGTCGAACAGGGCCAGGAAGCTGGCCTGGGTGCCGGTGGTGCCCTTCACTCCGCGGAACTCGAGCGTATCGAGGCGCCGCTCGACTTCGGCGAGGTCCGAAACGAACTCGCTGCACCACAGGGCGGCGCGCTTGCCGACGGTGGTCATCTGGGCCGGCTGGTAGTGCGTAAAGCCCAGGCAGGGCAGGTCGCGGTGCTCCTGGGCGAAGTTCGCCAGGGCGTCGATCGCGTTGGCCAGCGATTCGGCGATCAGCCCCAGCGCGTCGCGCAGGATCATAAGGTCGGTGTTGCAGTTTACGAACTGGCTGGTCGCTCCGAGGTGGATCACTCCTTTCGCACTGGGCGCCGCGTCGCCGTAGGCGTGGATGTGGGCCATCACGTCGTGGCGGAACTTGCGTTCGTACTGGTCGGCCGCCTCGTAGTCTATGTCGTCTGCGTGTGCTTCAAGCTCGGCAAGCTGCTGGTCGCTGATGTCCAGGCCGAGCTGTTTCTCGGCGCGGGCCAGGGCGATCCAGAGGCGCCGCCAGGTGGTGAACTTGTGCTTGTCGCTGAACAGCTCCCGCATCCTGGCTGAAGCGTATCGCGACTCGAGGGGGCTTACGTAGCTGTCGTGTCTGTTTGCCATAGTGGCGGCATTTTAACACGACGCGGCGCAGGTGTCACCACTGGAGCGGTGCTTTTGGCCCGTCGGCGCGGTATTATCGCGTCATGAGACGATTCATACTCCACAAACACAGCGGCTGCGGCCCGACGCACTGGGACCTGATGCTCGAGGACGGCCAGTCGCTTGCGACCTGGCGGATCGCTGAGGACCCGCTTGCGGTTTCGCGCGGCGAGTCAATCGAGGCGGTCCGGATCCACGATCACCGCAAGGCCTATCTCGACTACCGCGACGAGGTCAGCGGCGGGCGCGGGCGGGTCGATCCGCAGGACGCCGGAGCGTTGTCGCTCGCGTCGAGCCGAGAGGATGTCTGGACGTTTGAACTCGGTGGGGCGGTGCTCAAGGGGCGATTTGAAATGCGGCGAATTTCGCCGGGCGGCGACAAGTGGATGTTGCGGGTCACTATGGATCAGTGAACGGTCCGCATACGCACGGACCGCTCACCAATCCGCGGGCTGCTGTTTTCAGTGACGCCGGCGGCGTCTGTGATCGTCATGGTGGTCGTAGCGGTTGTAGTCTCGTCCGCGACGAACCACTCGCACGTTGTATACGTCGTGATGGCGATCGTGGTGGACCACATCAACTCGTCTGTGGTGGCGGGGATGATGGCGGTACCGGTGCTCCCTGCAACCGGCGAAGACCAAAGCTCCAAGTCCCAAAACAACAACTAACAGTATTTTTGCGATAGCAGTCATGGTTATGACCTCCAGCCCGGTCGTTCTGTTTGCCGGTTCGACATGTTTGTGGCTACGGCGGGCCGAATGGTTACACCCCGGATCGGAATTGCCTATTTTCTAGGCTTGGCGACAGGTCTGACCTTCAGCTTAAGCTCCCCGTCGGCGATGGTTATCGCTTCGATCGAGACTTTCACTCCCTGGATGCGCCAACTGTCGGGCGGGCTGACGGGATCTCCGTTTATCGCCGACAGTAGTTCGGCGAGCGTTTCTGAGATCGCATCGGGATGCTCGCCGGTGAGTCTGGAGGCTATGTCTTCGATCCTTCCGGTCAGCAGGCTGGTCGGCGCCGGCAGCTTTCCTATGCGAGTGGCGTGGAGCGTGAACTTGAGCTTGTTGTCGTCGACAAGCTCGACTCCGATCTCCGCGGACAGGACTTTCCCGTAAGTCGTCGAGCGGATCATCAGCGTTATCCTGCCGTCGTCCAGTGCGACAGCCGGATCGGCGAGCCCCAGGCGGGCCATCTCCTCGTTGAGCTTTCCCCGCCGCACTCCGTTTGGAAGGTTGAAGGCGATCTCGTCCATCGCCGCGAGATACCTGTTGGCGGTGGACTGCTCGATCGACCACTCGAACGGTTTGACGAGTTTGACCTTGTTGCCGAATCCCTCGAGCACGTCGCGTGCGAATCGGTGGGTGGCCTGCTTGGCCTCGGCCTGGGTCAGGCGGGCGGGGCGGTAATTGTCGGGGAGCCGGCTGGCCTGGATGTACAGCAGGCCCGCCAGCACGATCACCGCCGCAAGCAGCCAGACCAGCACGCGAACATTAAACACTTTCGAACACCACGATCGCCAAGGGATACTCCTGATGCGGAACTTCGAGGTCCGGGGCTTGCGGATCTTCGAGCCCAGCGATCCTCGGGGAATCTTCCTTACGCCGCCTCGGGCGGGCTTCGGCCTGCCGACGGCGCGGGGATTTGGTTTATCGGCCTTATCGCCACCGGATCGCCGGGAAATGTTCTTCAGTTTTGACAAAGCGGCTGACCCGCGAACTCTCAACTCGTTAATGATCTTGTCAAAACGCATGCCGGATTCCATGTGCTCCGCGGGATTGTAGCGAATCGGGCATTCCGTTTCCACCGCAAGGGGCCGGGTAAATAATTCCTGTTGCAGTTATCGCGTCGAGATGTTACCACGCCTGTTGTACAAAGGGTTTTCGCACTACCTCGCAAACCAATCCACGGAGCTTGAAAAAATGTCGGAATCCAAACGCATATTGATAGTCGGCGGAGTCGCCGGCGGAGCGTCGGCCGCCGCACGGGCAAGGAGATTGTCCGAAGACGCCGAAATTATAGTATTCGAGCGGGGCGAGCATATCTCATTCGCCAATTGCGGACTGCCTTACCATATCGGACAGGTGATCCCCAAACGCGAAAGCCTGCTGATCCAGACGCCCGAGGCGATGGCCCGGCGATTCCGCATTGACGTTCGAACGCGATGCGAAGTGATGTCTGTCGATCCGGGCGCACATACCGCAACGGTTCGCGGCGCCGACGGAGCCGAAAGCGTCGAGCCTTACGATAAGCTCGTACTGAGCCCGGGCGCGGCGCCGGTTTGCCCGCCGATACCGGGCGCCGACCTGCCCGGCGTGCGGACGCTGCGGAATATCGACGACATGGACGCGATCAAGCGCATCGTCGATCGGGACGCCCCGGAAAGGGCCCTGGTCGTTGGCGGGGGATACATCGGGCTCGAGATGGCCGAAGCCTTGAGACTCAGGGGGCTGGACGTCACGCTCGTGGAGCTTGCCGAGCAGGTCTTTGTCGCCGCCGACGCCGAAATGGCCGCTCCGGTCCACCGGCAACTCGTTGAGCACGGAGTTGATTTGCGGCTGAAAACTTCGGTCACCGCGATCGAGCCGTCCGGCGAACGACTCAAAGTCGCCCTCAGCAGCGAAGAATCCGTCGAGTGCGGACTGGTGATAATGGCCGTCGGCGTCAGGCCCGAAGCAGATCTCGCACGCGATGCGGGGCTCGAAATCGGACAGACCGGGGGCATTGCCGTCGACGAGCAGATGCGGACCAGCGATCCGGATATCTTCGCCGTCGGGGACGCGGTGGAGGTCACCGAGTTTGTTGGCGGGGGTAGCGCGCTGATCCCGCTGGCCGGGCCGGCCAACAGGCAGGGACGAATCGCCGCCGACAACATATTCGATCGGCCAAGCGTCTATCGCCACACACAGGGCACGGCGATATGCAAGCTGTTCGACCTGGCGATCGGAATGACCGGCATGAGCGAAAAGGCGCTCTCGCGGGCCGGCATGAACTTCGAGAAGATCTACATACACGCCGCCAGCCACGCCGGATACTATCCCGGCGCGGCGCCGATCAACCTCAAGCTGCTGTTCGACCCTGAATCGGGTCGAGTTCTCGGCGCCCAGGCCGTTGGGTCCGACGGCGTAGACAAGCGGATTGACGTGCTGGCGGTCGCCGTCCGGGCCGGGCTGAGCGTTCAGCAGTTGCAGGACCTCGAATTGTCGTACGCGCCTCCGTTCGGATCGGCAAAGGACCCGGTCAACTACGCCGGATTCGTCGCATCCAACGTGCTCGCCGGCGACGTTAAGCTCTGCCACACGCCCGATATGCTGGCGCCCGGCGACAATCAACTCCTCCTTGACGTTCGAACAGACGGGGAAGTAGCCGCCGGTACGATCGCCGGGTCAGTGCACATTCCGCTGGACGATCTGCGGGACCGTCTCGGCGAGTTGCCGAGCGACAAGGAACTGCTGGTGTTCTGCGCCGCTGGTCTCAGAGGCTACCTGGCCTGTCGAATCCTCAGCCAGAACGATCTTGCCTGCCGCAACCTGACCGGCGGATACAAGACATTCAAAGACGCAACGGACGCTCAGCCCTGAGATAGTGCAACAGCCCGCCGATAAGTATGTTGCAGCACTTGGAATATAAAAAACTCAGAATCTTGCGGCTAAAATTGGAATTGTCGGTTGTGTTACCTATACTCCTATGTGAAAGGAGTATACCGGCAGCATCACCGCCCGGTAGACGTGACGTATGATTGCAAGCGAGGCCCAGCGAATCGGACTTGTCGACATCTCGAATGTCAAAGCGTTAAAAGCGTCTAAAATAAAAGGTTACATCACTGAGCCCGTTACCTCAGAAGGGCACTGGCAGTGGGAGGGTCACCACGCGACCAATCCCACCGTGCTGCGTCTTGACGGAGACCCCAGGGTGTTTCTGGGCTACCGGGCCGGCGGCATTGACGATCACCACTACCACAAATCCGCCAAGTCCGCGATGGGAAGTCATTTCGGAATGGCGATTCTCGACGAGCGGGGCGAGAAGGTCCTCCATCGCCTGCCGCTGCCGATAATGACCCTCCGACACGGGATAGAACTGCCCAAGAATCTCAAAGAATACGAGCAGTACGTTGAGCGACACGAGCATGAGATCGTCCTGCTGCACGATTTCCACATGCACTGCGACAACGGGCACCTCTACGTTGTCTACCACGAGTCGGAACTTCACGCGGCGTTCGACTGCATTGTCCGGATGACCCAGAAGGGATTCCTGGCCCGGATCAGGCGTTCGATCGAACTGATGGACAAGCCGATCGAAGAGATCTATGAAGCCTGGGAGGAGATATGGTGGCGTCCGGGCGTCTGGGAGCCGTGCGGGACCGGCGACACCCACCGCATCTATGCGTCAGAGGCCAGCAAGAACGACATCTTCTTCCTGCGTCTGGCCGACGACACGCTGCGGATGTATCACCGCCCGGCTCCGGACATCGCCGTGCTCGACACCGGCAACGACACGTTCACGCGCCCCACGCCGGATGGGATAACGGCGATCGGGTCGCTGCAGACGTGCATCCGCCCGGGCTTCTTCGACAACTCGCACATAGGCAACAACGGAGCCCCGATCCGCGCTAAGATCGGCGACGTGGACGTCTATATCGACGTGACCCACGGCGTGCACAACGAGCAGATATCCAATCCGGATGTTGACTCGTGGATGATGACCTATCTGCCGTTCCTCCGCGTGATCGACTTCGAGACCGGCGAGTGTCTGTATTACTCCGAAGAGCCGATCCTCGATCTCGACGAGATCTGGCGCGAGTACGTTGAGGACGGAGCCTGGGTCAGCAAGCTCGATCACCTCCGCGGCGTGATGTTCGCCGGCGGGCAGATCGAAACGGTGGCCGGAGCCAACGGACTAGACGACATGTTCAGCGTTTACGTCGGACTCGGCGACACTTCGATCGGTCGGGCCGAGTTCAAACTCCGCGACCTGCTGCCGGATCGAGTGATCGAGGACATCATAACCCGCAAGCAGCGGCGCGGGATCGAGCTGGAGAACCCCTCAACCGCGGCGTGGGGCTTTCCCGAAGCGTTGTGCGGCTGGCAGTGGACGATCGTCAACGACATCCAGGGCCGGTGCATCAACATCATCCGCACGCTCCGCAAGAACGGACACACCGAAGGCGCCGTGCGCCTGATCCCGTCGGCTCCGGGCAATTTCGACGCAGACGGCATATTCTTCGAAGAGGACTGCGTGCGGTTCGTGGAGAATCTCGGCTGGATCCTTGTCTACCGCGGCGTGCGGTGGGAGACCGGTCCGGACGGGCCGGAGACCAAAATCGGATACGGCGTGATCGTGCTGGACAGGGAAAATCCGGAGCGAATCCTGTACAGGTCGACCGAGCCGATCGAAGGACGGATCAAGACAGCACAGGGCTGGACCGGCGGCAAGGACAACGGCATGGGTTGGATCTTCCTCGAACGGGCCGAAGAGGCGATCCCTGAAAAAGTGAAATTCGAAATCGCAAGAATATACGAAATCGCCCCGATGCCGTCGGATCTCACCAAGTGGCTCAAGCACAAAAGCGGGAGGGAGTAACGGCTGGCTCAACGGCTGGCGACGGCGCAGACAACGACTGAACGACGTGGCGGTTTGGCGCTACGGTGATTGAAACAAAGTATGATCCTCCCGACGCGCCGCAATACGCGCCGGGAGGTTCTGCTTTTTAATAGCGGCAGGGCGGCACGCCCGCCTCGTCCCGACGAAGTCGGGATTGTCGCTCCATCTGGATATCCGCTCTCACGCATGTTACCATCCAATCTTGAAACGCATATTACAGAGTCGGGACGAGAGCTCATGAGTGCTGTTACTCAACCATTCGAATACTACGTCGTGCTGGATTTCGAGGCCACTTGCGATCGGCCTGCGCCGCAGCCGCAGGAGGTTGTCGAGTTTCCCTCCGTGCTGCTTTCGGGCGAGACGTTTGAGATTCTCGACGAGTTCCGCTCGTTCGTCCGTCCCGTGCATCATCGGCGGCTCTCCCCGTTTTGCACCGAACTTACCGGCATAACGCAGGAGCAGGTCGACCCCGCCGAGTCGTTCGATACGGTGTGGGCCAATCATATCGCCTGGCTGCGGAGCAACAATCTGCGAGTTGCGTCCGATGACGAGGGGGCGGATTTCTCATTCATCCTCTGCGGCGACTGGGACCTGCTGCGGATGCTCCCGGCCCAGTGCCGGGCCTGCCGACCGCCGATCGAAAGCATCCCCCATGCGTACCGTCAGTGGATCAACATCAAGAAGCACTTCGCCGCATCGAGCGGGATAAGCCCAAGGAAGGCGCCGGGGATGGCCGGCATGCTTCGGCGGCTCGGGATCGAGTTGACAGGACGCCACCATTGCGGTATCGACGACTGTAGGAACATAGCGAAGATCGCCCGCCGCCTGGCCGAAAGCGGAGTAGTGCTGACGACGACCACGGAATTACCGGATGGCGAGTTGGGTTAGGGTCGGTGAAGATGAACGCCATCGACGATTTTGGCAGGCCGACGCATTCGGGCAGTTGTATCTTGGCCGTCGATCCGCCGGATGCTCATTGCACGCGCTAACGGAAAAATTCGGCGATCTCACTCTTGCCGGCCTGGCCTGTGGCGACTGAGATCGTCAGATCATAAAGAGCCCCCGGGCCGCGTCAATCTCCACATGATTGATATCCAGGAAGACCAGAGCCGCAACCGCTCCGGCGCGCTTGTTGCCGTCGATGAACGGATGGTTCTGGACGATATGGAACAAGTAAGCGCTCGCCATCTCGAAGATGCCCGTGTGGAGATACTCGCCGCCAAAGCCGGCCTGAGCCTGCGCCGCGGCGGACTCCAGCAGCCCCATATCGCGCACGCCATGCTCGCCGCCATAGAGATCAACTTGGTTGGCGTGCAATTCGAGGACGTCTTCAACGCTAAGAAAATCAATCGACATACGCTACTCCGCCAGACGTTTCAGATCACTGCCGAACTTGCTGTTGATCTTGTCCAGCGAAGAACGGAGTTTGCGCTGTCTGGCCTTGTCCCGCACAGGCGAAACAAGCAGTGCGTCGCCGTCGCTGGTCAACTCCAGCGGCGTATCGGCCGAGATCCGCAACATCTCCAGGATCGGCTTGTCAATCACCAACGCCAGGCTGTTGCCGTGCTTGATCAGAGTTTTTCTCATGAGTTCGTCCTTTCTGACGTATATACAGAGTATATACGAAAATATCGGCCGCCTCAAGACGCAACTCCACCTGATGCACGCCGACGAGTCCTTGCGGCGGGGGTCGGTCGGGCTGCTCGGGCTTCCGCCCGGCAGAAGGTTCTTGCCCGTCGGCGCCGAACCGGTATTATCGGGACCTGTGATGCATCTCCCGCGGCGGCATTGACGCCGAGAAGCGCAGCCTGCCGGGCAGGACGATCGTCTACCGTTGGTATGTCAAGGAAGTCAAAATGCTCAAAGCGTTTGGTTCAGCCGATCGGGAGGAAATACAGCGTGATTGATATGATTAGATTCGGATTGCGGTTTGCTTTGGGGGCGGTGCTGTCGGGCGTCTGCTCCTGCGCCGCGGTCGATCTCCAGCCGATATCGATCGAGCGTGTCGACGCGATGCCGGATTTTCCCCGACCGTACGAAATGCGGGACTGGGACAAGGTCGCGCGCGACTTCGATGCGATGGTGTTCGATGCGACCAGGAAGGGTCCGCACCTGCCGCTGGTCAGGTTCGGCCCCAGGCCGGGCGCGGCGGACAAGGAGATATTCTTCATACCGTCTTACGTCGGGCTCGACAGGGACGATACGGAGAGCATTACGTGCCTCGGAGCAGTAGGCGGGGCTCTGGCGGCCGGGATCGACGGGGACATCGGCGGTCGCGATCGTATCGAGATCGCCGCAAATTTCTTCGACGACAAGCGCGGGCTGTATCTCAACAATCCCGATCAGGAGACGGGCAAGTCGTTCTGGTACGAGATTTTCCCCAGCGTGCTGTTCTGTCGCATCCATCATTTCGCCCCCGAATCGGAGCGGATGCGGCGTCAGCTTTTCTCGACGGCCGACAAGTGGCGAGCCGCCTCGGCGAAGATGGGCGGGAAGCATTCGCCGCCGACAGCTCCGGACTTCAATCACACCGCGTTTTCGTTTGAGAACAACAGGCCGGTCGACAACAAGGTCTGGACCGAGCCGGACGCCGCGGCCGCCGTGGCGTGGATCGAATATATCGCCTACGTTCGCAGCGGCGGGGGGGGCGATGCGGAGAAATATCTCGAAGCGGCCAGGTGGTCCATGGACTATCTGCAGCAGTGGAGGACCAATCCGTTCTACGAAGTGCTGATGCCGCTGGGGGCCTACACCGCCGCGAGAATGAACGCCGAACTGGGAATGACCTACGATACGCGGCGATTCGTCAACTGGTGCTTCGACGGGTCCAACCGCAGGCGGTGGGGCGCCACCATCGGCAAGTGGGGCGATTACGACTGCGCCGGGCTCGTCGGCAGCGTCCGCGACCAGACGGACATGTACGCCTTCGCGATGAACTCGTTCGACATGGCGGCGTCCCTGGCGCCCCTGGTCCGATACGACGACAGATTCGCCGACGCTATCGGCAAGTGGATGCTGAACCTGGCCAACAGCGCCAGGCTGTTTTACCCGGTTAGTCTCCCGAAGGACCACCAGAGCGATTACGACTGGTCGCGCAAGTACGATCCCGATTCGTGCATCGCCTACGAGGGGCTGCGCCGGTCGCTTGTCAGGATCGACAGGGTTAAGGCCGACTGCGAGACTGCTTCGGGGCGAGTTCTGTCCGGATCGGTCAAGGAGACGATCGGAACGAATCGGATCTACCAGTGCATAGAGGAAGGGCAATCCGACACGCTCGAGCACGTATGGGAGCTGGAACTGAGTCCCGCGGCCCGGCGGGACATCTTCCTGGTCGGCAAGACCGAAGGGGTCGACTGCGAGAGCTTCAGCTTCTCGTATTCCGAAAGCCCGACCGGCCCGTTCAAGCCGCTGTTCGACTTCGCGGCCCAGGACAACCGCGAGGTCAGCGGCGAGTTGAAGGTGTCGTCGTCCAGGGCGTATCTGAAGGTCGTCGACTCAGGCAAACCCGCGGGATCAAAGGGCAGGGATCGGATATATATCGATGACATCCGGATCGTTTCGAGATCCGCAAAGACGCCGTTCGCCGCCGGCGACGCCAAGACGTCGCGCTGGGGCAAGACGAATCTCGGGCTGTACGGCTCGGCGTACGTTGGACTGCTGGCGGCTATCGTGGACAAGACCAACGTCGAGGGAATCCTCCAAATCGACTGCCTGGCGACCGACTATCACCGGGCGCCGGCCTGGCCGACGTACCTGTACTACAATCCCCACCAGACGCCCAGGAGCGTGACTCTCGATCTCGGCAAGGGCGCCAGGGATTTGTATCTGCCTGCGAAAAACGGATTCGCCGCCCGCGGAGTTTCGGGCGCAGCGAAGGTTGCGATCCCCCCGAAATCAGCCATGCTGATCGTAGTTTGCCCCGCAGACGGCAAGCTGACCCGCCGCGGGTGGAAGACTCTCGTCAATGGGGTGGTCGTCGATTACAGGTGATGCCGCCTGATCGCAAACGCGAATGTTCCACGTGGAACACAATTGTTCCACGTGGAACATTCGCAGATCTCCAGCCTGTCTTGTTCTCGCAGCAGATTCTCAGCAGCTTCTCACCTGTAGCACGTGTGAAGCTGCTTCTGATTCGCATATAATCGGAATAATCTGAACGTGCCGCCCATGGCCTGAATGGTGTCTGTGTTGTAAGGGTAGGTGTAGTAGTGTGTTATAGGTGTAGCGATCATTATCCCTTGACATTGGGTCCGTATTCGTTGAGCTTCACAGCCAGCGGCGTTTCCGGGCGCCTGTGAATGTCAGGTTCGCAGCAACTCAAGGTGGGAACCCAGGTCCCGGATCCGGCGGATCTAATCGATTCTCACTACTCCGTACTTCGCTTCGTAGGCCTTGATTGCCGCTTTCAGGGCGTTTTCGGCCTCGAGGAGCGTCTTGCCGTGTTTTGCCTTTTTCGAGCGGGCCGCGAGGTTCGGGGCTATGCGTTTCATCGTCGCGATGAACGGTTTGCCGTCCTTTCCGAGCCTCTCGGCGGCCTTGACCAGGCCGATGTTGCCCCAGCGGGCTCCGATGATCGTCCAGCACGCCGGAAGTTCGGCCATGGAGGGGTAGATACGCTCGATCGCCGGCAGCAGCCCGATCGCGTGCTCGGGGTTCTTCTTCATGTTAACGTACCGCAGCGTCTCGAAGATGTTGTTCCTGTCGATCGGCTGTTTGAAGCCCTCGCGGAGCCTGATCCGGTTGACCGATCGGGCCATTCCGGCGACCAGTTCGTCCTTGATCTCCGGATTATCGGCGATAGCCTTCCTGAACACGCTGGTTGCGCCCCATCGGCGGCTGGGCAGGTTACTGTCGGAGTTGTAGCTGGCCAGCATCACCGGCATCAGCGCCCGGAACGTCGCGGTCTCCGGGATCAGGGGTTCGACGGCCTTGAACGCCGCTACGCGCAGCCACCATTCGCTGTTGCTGAAGTACGGCTTGATCACGCGGAGGTTGGCGGTTATCGTCTCGGCGTCGGCGCAGCTCATCGCCATCAGGGCGTGACGCTTTTCCCACATCGGGGTCCCGGGGTCCCTCAGCGCCTTGACGATGTACCCGATGAAATGCTCCCTGATCATCGCCGGGGTGATGTTCGAGATCGTTTTGCCCGGCCCCCAGCCGGCGGTGCAACTGATCGCGTTGAAGCCGGCGACGCGGAGGCGTCCGTCTTTGCTCCGCAACGCCTTCTTGATCGCGCCGACGGCCTCTGCGCCCTGGAAGCCCAGCCCGTTGGCCGCCCAGACTCGAATTGTCGGCAGGTAATGGTGCATCATCCTGAAGTACCATTCGACGGGCATTTTCTTCTTCTTGTACTTCCTGGTTACGTTAATGCTCGTCTTGGCGCCGCGCGAGACCTTCTTGCCGCTGGCGTCGTAAAGCGTGGTGAACACCGCCTTGATCTCGTGCGGGTCCATATCGATCGCCACGCCGCCGACGGTGTCGGTCCGGTGGAAGTCGTCGGTCTCCAGCGACCGCTCGACGATGGTCGGCTTGTGCGGGACGCTGTATTTGGTGCGCGGCTTCCCGCAGATGCGCAGGTTCTTCAGGTGCGCGGTGTAGGCCATCGCGACCAGGCCGGTCTGGTATGTCGGCCCTCTGCCTATGACCTGGTGGGTGGGGTACCACGGCGTCTTGAAGCCGCCGCCGGGCATGCGCGACAGCTCGAAGTGCCAGATAAGCTTGTCCTTGTGGCGACGGTAGGACTTCTGGCGATGTGCGGGGACCAGCGCGTCGACGATGTTCCGCCAGGTCAGGTTGCCGAAGCACGAGCCGTGTCCGCCTTCGCTGTCGTGGTAGCTGTCGGTCTCGCTGAGGGCCAGCAACTGGGCGCCGCCCTGGAATTTCTTATCAGGCAGCAGCGTCAAAGCCGAGGCCAGGCCGCCGGATTTTCCGTTTGATGAGCCCCACAGTTCCGGATGATGATCGCCGTACGGCACGCCGCCGCGTCCGGCGTAGCGGAAGAACAGTCTCAGCGCGTCGTTGTAGGTGTTGTCGCTGACGTCCACGCCGCATTCGCGGGCCAGCACCAGCGTCGTCAGGGCCTGGTCGCCGGCGGCGTGCAGCAGTCCGCCGGTGACGTATCCCGGCCCGCAATGGTTAGCGTTGTGTCCCCATCCGCCGAAGTACTGGCCCTTGCTGAGCGTGTTGCATCGCTCCTCCATCGCAGGCAGAACTCGCTTGTCGCCGGTTGCGAGGTAGTACTCGCCCAGGAAGATTCCGCTGTATCCGATCATCCATACGCTCGTGCCGCACTTGCGGCCGGCGAGCTTTTCGGCGTAGGCCTTGATCGCGGGCATATATTTCTTCTCGCCGGTCGACAGCAGGAACAGCGCTTCGAGGTTGCCGGTGATCCCGCCGCCGGGCCCGCCGTTTTTGAGGATGAACGCCGCGGTGTCGTTTACGATCCGCCGCGACTTTTTGCAGTTGACCGGGAACGTGCGGCTGTAGCGGCCGACGGCTTCGAGTTTGATAACGACTATCCGCCTGGCGGCGCCGCGGCGGATCGAGAACTTCATTCTCCCGTCGCGGCCCTCCGCGGCGTTGATCGCAAAGCCCAGCGGATGTCGGGGGTCCTGGATATCCAGCCGGGCTCCGTCGACCGCCAGCAGCACGTCGCCGGTTTGCAGCTTGCCGGCCGCGGGGGTCTTCGGCGTGACTTTCGTAACCCGCAGGACTCCGCCGGTGATCTCGGCATGGATGCCGGTGACGCCGACCATAAACTCCTTGCAGTCCTTGCCGGCCGGCAGCGTATTGGCCAAGGCGCCCAGCGGGGCGGCCAGGGTAACAATCATCGTAATCGCCAGTCGCTTCATAGTTTTCTCCATAGTTGGCGGGAGCCGACGGACGCCGCCGACATTTCGGCAATTCTAGAGCCAACCCGCAGATTAGCAAGCAGTCATTCGGGAAATAGTCATTCAGGACGGCGGTGGGTTTTTAGCGGCAGGGCGGCACGCCCGCCTCATCGCGACGAAGTCGCGACGCCGTTAACAATCCACCGAATATCCCCGGCGTCCCGGCGCTGACCCGTCCACGAGGTCGCGACGCCGTTAGCAATCCATCGGAGATCCCCAACGCCCTGGCGCTGACCCGTCCACGAAGTCGCGACGCCGTCGGTTCGTCGTTAGTTCCTCGAAGTTCACGTGAATATGTTCCAAGTAAGATCGCAGGCGTAATCGTCCGGTAAATCCAGATACGCAACGGTCCTCTATGGAGGCGCGACTGGACCGAGGTTTGCTTGGAGTTGTTAACGGCGTCGCGACTTCGTCGCGATGAGGCGGGCGTACCGCCCTGCCGCTAAGCGATGCGCGACCCGTGGGCTGCTCGGGTGTCTATTCGCGTGGTATATTCAGGCGGCTTGTGCGTCCGGCAGGGGGCGAGGAACTACAGGAAAGATAGTCTGCGAAAATGTCTCCATGTTCAGCGCAGTCATAACGGTTGTCCAAATAGTACCTTATGGCGTATTCGGCGGCATTGGCGCGTGATTGTCTGCGAGAATTCTGATTATGGATGTTGACAATAGTGGGATCACAATATATGCTGTGTATGAATTCACAGCGTGTATTAAATCACGCGGAAGAGCGTGATTGGGATCACGCATCGCGAGGACGACATGGACTCAGCACCCTCACACGAAACGATTGGACGTCTGAGCCGATACCGCAGGCTCCTGACCCAGCGTATGGAAAGCGGGGTCGAAAATGTCTATTCGCACGAGCTTGCGTCCGTGGCGGGGGTGTCTGCGGCCCAGGTCCGGCGCGACATGATGTCCGTAGGCGCCAACGGCAGCCCCATAAGCGGTTACGACATCGCGGCGCTGATCGAATGCGTTGGAGCCGAACTGGACGATCCGCTCGGCGGGAGAGCGGCGCTTGTCGGCGTGGGCAATCTCGGCAGGGCGATACTTACGTTTTTTCAGGGACGCAGACCGAAGCTGTCGATCGTCGCGGCGTTCGACAGCGCCCCGGCCAAGGCGGGCCGCGTCATCTGCGGCTGCCGCTGTCACCTGATGGACGATTTGGCACGGGTGGTGGCCGAGCAGAAGATAACTGTCGGCGTGATCGCCGTTCCCGCTGCGGTAGCCCAGACGGTGGCCGAGAATCTCCAGGACGCAGGCGTACGCGGAATATTGAACTTTGCTCCGGCGACCCTTCGAGTCGCGCCGGAGACCTACGCGGAAGATATTGACATGACGATGGCCCTTGAGCGAGTGGCGTACTTCGCCGGGCGAAACAGATAGCGAGGAACTACCAGTGCTGATGCATGCGGATATTGACGACATTCTGGCGAAATACCCCAACGCCGGGCGGGACGCTCTGATCCCGCTGCTGCAGGACGTTCAGGATCGCCACGGGTACCTGTCGCGCGAGACCGTCGCGCAGGTCGGCGACTGGCTGAGGTTGCCGGCCAGCAAGATCTACGGCGTGGCGACATTCTACAACCAGTTTCGATTCCACCCGCCGGGCGAGTTTCACATTCAGGTCTGTCGCGGAACGGCCTGTCACGTGAAGGGCTCGGCGGCGGTCCTGGCGTCGCTGAAGCAGGCGCTGAAGATCGATGCAGGCGAAACGACCCGCGACGGGCTGTTCAGCCTCGAAGTCGTAGCGTGCATCGGAGCCTGCAGCCTGGCGCCGGTGATAAGCGTCGCCGGCGAGTTCCACGCGGGGGTCGCCCCCGACGATGTCGAGGGGATCATCGACAGTTACCGCAACAAGAAAGGCGGCGAGTGATATGATGTCGCCAACGGAATTGCTTGATATCGTCAAGTGCGCCCAATGCACCCACAGCGCCGACAAGCCGTGTCCGACATTGGTCGAGTGCCTGACCGAAGGGCCGCGGTGCGTCGACGACCCCGGCGATCAGACCGCCGGTCGGGACGCTCTGGCGCGTTTGCGACGCGAGGAAACGGACCGCCCGACGGTGTTCATCGGCGCCGGCACGTGCGGCCTGGGGGCCGGGGCGGGCAAGACGCTCAAAGCCCTGACCGAGCGACTCGAGCAGCGCGGCGTCGAGGCCGACGTTGTCGAGGTCGGCTGCATCGGACTGTGCGTAGCCGAGCCGATCGTAGACATTCAGTTGCCCGGGCGGGCGCGGGTCTCTTTCCGCAACGTCACCGTCGACAATGTCGCCGAGCTGCTCGATTCGGCCCTGGACGGCTCGGTCGACCCGGGCGCCGCGCTCGGACAGTTCGCCGCGACCGGCGCCCAGCAGGGGTTCGAAGGCGTGCCGATGATCGGCGATCATCCGTTTTTCGCCGCACAGACCCGCTGGGTGCTCGTCAACTGCGGCGTCGTCGATCCGGCCAGCCTTACCGAGTACATCGCACGCGGCGGGTACCGGGCCCTGGCCCGCTCGCTGCGGCAGAGCACCCCCGGCGAGGTCTGCGAGCTTGTCGAGGCCAGCGGTCTTCGCGGTCGCGGCGGCGGCGGTTTCCCCACCGGACGCAAATGGAAATTCGCCCAGTCGACCGTCAGCGATCAGCGGTACCTGATCTGCAACGCCGACGAGGGCGACCCGGGCGCGTTCATGGACCGGGCGGTCATCGAAGGCGATCCGCACCGACTGATCGAGGGGATGGCCCTGGCGGCCTACGCGATCGGGGCGACGAAGGCTTACGTTTACATCCGGGCCGAATACCCCCTGGCGATCGATCGGCTGGTCAAGGCGATCGCCGACGCAAAGGAATTCGGGCTGCTGGGGCACAATATCCTCGACAGCGGATTCGACCTGGAGCTGGTTATCAAGAAGGGCGCCGGGGCGTTTGTCTGCGGCGAAGAGACGGCGCTGATCCACAGCATCGAGGGCAAGCGGGGCATGCCGCGTCCGCGTCCTCCGTTTCCCGCCGTCAGCGGGCTGTTCGGACATCCCACGATCATCAACAACGTCGAGACGCTGGCCAATGTCGCGGGAATCGTCGACAAGGGCGCCGACTGGTTCGCCTCGACCGGCGCCGAGACTTCCAAGGGCACCAAGGTCTTCGCACTGTCGGGCAAAGTCGCCCGGACGGGCCTGATCGAAGTGGCTATGGGGACCACAGTCCGCGAGATCGTTTTCGACATCGGCGGCGGCATCCCCGACGGCAAGGCCTACAAGGCCACGCAAATCGGCGGGCCGTCCGGCGGGTGCATACCGACTGAGCATCTGGACATCGAAGTCGACTACGAATCGCTGAAGACCATCGGAGCGATGATGGGCTCCGGCGGGCTGGTGGTCATGGACGAAGATACCTGCATGGTCGACGTCGCGAAGTTCTTCATGGACTTCATCCAGCGCGAAAGCTGCGGAAAATGCATCCCGTGCCGCGAGGGCACGCGTCGGATGCTCGAGATTCTCCAGCGCATCACCAGCGGATACGGCGGCGAAAAGGGCAACGACGCGCTGCAGCGGTTCAAGGGCATAATGCACCTCCAGCGGCTCAGCGAATCGATCCAGGACACCAGCCTCTGCGGGCTCGGCCAGACGGCGCCCAACCCCGTCCTGAGCACGCTGAAATACTTCCGCCATGAGTACGAGGCCCACGTCTTCGAGCGGAACTGTCCCGCAGGCGTATGCGCCGAGCTGAAGCGGTACAGCATCGTGCCCGAGGCGTGCAAGGGCTGCACGCTGTGCGCCAGGAAGTGTCCGGCCGACGCGATCGTCGGGGCGGTCAAGACTCCGCACGTGATCGTGCCGGACAAGTGCATCGGATGCGGAGCGTGCGTCGACGCGTGCAAGTTTGACGCAATCACAGTGGATTGACGACCAGGAGAGCAGAGTCGTGATCAATATAGAAGTCAATGGAGCCAGGCTGCAGGCCAAAGCCGGCCAGACGATCCTCGAGGCCCTGAAGTCCAACGGCGTGTCGGTGCCGACCCTGTGCCACATGCCGAACCTCCCGCCAAGCGGAGCCTGCCGGCTGTGCGTTGTCGAGGTCGAGGGGCGAGGGGCGCTGATCCCGAGTTGCGCGTACCCCGCCGAGGACGGAATGGTCATCCGCACCCATTCGCCCAGGGCGATGCGGGCCCGCAAGACGATTATCGAGCTGCTGCTGGCCGATCATCCCGACGACTGCCTGTACTGCGTTCGCAACGGCAACTGCCAGTTGCAGACGCTGGCCGAGAACTACGGCGTGCGGCAGCGGCGGTTCGACGGCGAGAGAAGTCAGCGATTCCCCGACACTTCCAGCGCCGCGATCCATCGCGATCCGGCCAAGTGCATCCTGTGCGGCCGCTGCGTGCGGGTCTGCGAAGAGGGCCAGGCCGTCGCGGCTATCGACTTCGCCGGACGCGGGCGCCACACCACGATCGCCACGGCGTTTGAGGAAGGCCTGAACGTCTCGGGCTGCGTCAACTGCGGACAGTGCATCCTGGTCTGCCCGACCGGCGCACTGACCGAACGCAGCAGCATCAAGGAAGTCGCCGACGCGCTGAACGATCCGGATCGCGTCGTAGTCGTCCAGCACGCACCGTCGGTTTCGGTGACGCTGGCCGAGGAGTTCGGAGTCTCGGCGGGCAAGGACGTCTGCGGGATCATGACCACCGCGTTCCGCAGGCTGGGGTTCGACTTCGTGTTCGACACCGGCTTCACCGCCGATCTTACGATCATGGAGGAGGCCGCCGAACTCGTCCACCGCATAACCACGGGCGGCGTCCTGCCGATGATGACGAGCTGCTCGCCGGGCTGGGTCAAGTTCGTCGAGACGTTCTACCCCGAGTTCATCGAGAATATATCCAGTTGCAAGAGCCCCCAGCAGATGATGGGCGCGATCATAAAGTCCTACTTCGCCCAGCGAGAGGGGATCGATCCGGAGAAGATCTACAGCGTCGCGGTCATGCCGTGCACCGCCAAGAAATTCGAGGCCAGGCGGCCGGAACTGGGAGACGACTCGGTCGCCGACGTCGATGCGGTTCTGACCACCCGCGAACTGGCGCGTCTTCTGCGGCTTCGCGGCCTGGACCTCCAGGCGATGGCGCCCTCCTCGGCGGACATGCCGTTTGGAAAGCGATCCAGCGCGGGCAAGATATTCGGCGCCACCGGCGGCGTGATGGAGGCCGCCCTGCGGACCGCATATCACATGCTGACCGGCGAAGATCTCGAAAAGCTCTCGGTCACCGCCGTCCGCGGAATGGACGGCGTCAAGACCGCCGGCTTCGAGATCGCAGGCACGCAGGTAAACGTCGCGGTGGCCAACGGACTGGCCAACGCCAGGGCGCTGCTCGAAGAGATCCGCGGCGGGAAACGCGACGACATTCACTTCATTGAAGTGATGACGTGCCCCGGCGGCTGCATCGCCGGCGGCGGTCAGCCCCTGGACACCGACCCCGACGCGATCCGGGCCCGCATGCAGGCGTTGTACAGGATCGACAGCGAATCGACCGTTCGGACCTCGCACTCAAACGAGGCGGTCAAGGCCCTGTACGCCGAGTTCCTCGGCGAGCCCCTGGGCGACAAGAGCCACAAGCTGCTCCACACGAAATACTCCGCACGCAAAGTGCTTAAATAAGCGAGTCGGCCTGAATGAACTTCGAGCAGGAAACATCACTGGTGAAGACCATTCGCGAGCGATGCCGCGTGTGCTACACGTGCGTCCGCGAATGCCCGGCAAAGGCCATCCAGATCAAGGACGGCCAGGCCGACGTGATCCCCGAACGATGCATCGGGTGCGGAAACTGCGTTCGCGTCTGCAGCCAGAACGCCAAGCAGATCCTTCGCCTGATCGATCCTGTGGCGGATCTGCTGACCTGCGACGAGCCGGTGGCCGCCGTGGTCGCCCCGAGCTTCCCCGGCGCGTTTGAAGACGTCCAGTGGGGCCGGCTGGTCAGCGGACTTCGCCAACTGGGCTTCGCCTGCGTAAATGAAGTGGCGTTCGGAGCCGATCTGGTCGCGCGGGCCTATCGCGATCTTCTCGAAGGATCCGGCGACAAGCGTGCGATCGCCACGACGTGTCCGGCGATCGTGGCGTTTGTCGAGCGATATCACCCCGATCTGGTCCGGTCCCTGGCGCCGATAGTCTCCCCGATGGTCGCCACCGCACGCGTCCTTCGCCGCATGCACGGCGACGATCTCCGCGTGGTGTTCATCGGGCCGTGCGTGGCCAAGAAGGGCGAGGCGATGACCAGTTGCCTGCCCGGCGACGTCGACGCGGCGCTTACCTTCGCCGAACTTCGCGACATGTTCGAGGCCAAGGGCGTCGATCCGAAAACTCTGGCCCCGACCGACTTCGATCCGCCGCATGCCGGCATGGGACGCGTGTTCGCCATAAGCCGGGGACTGCTGCAGGCGGCCAAGCTCGAAGAAGACCTGATGGAGCAGGAAGTCGTAGTCGCCGACGGTCGAAACAGCTTCGTCGAAGCGCTGAAGAACTTCGAAAGCGGCGATCTGAAGGTCAAGCTGCTGGAGATCCTGGCCTGCCACGGCTGCATAATGGGCCCGGGAATGGGGTGCGAAACGCCGCTGTTCACGCGGCGCTCGCAGGTAGGGCGGTTCGCCCGCGAGATGGTCGAAAAACGCGACGAGAACGTCTGGCGCGAGCACATGGACCAGATGTCCGATCTGGACCTGTCTCGCGGCTACAAGGCCCGCGATCAGCGAATACCCGTGCCGTTCAGAGAGGAAATTGACCTGATCCTCAAGCGGATCGGAAAGCACACCATCGAAGACGAACTCAACTGCGGCGCCTGCGGCTACGAAAGCTGCCGCGAGCACGCCACGGCGATCTTCAAGGGGCTCGCCGAGAGCGAGATGTGCCTGCCGAACACGATCGAACAGTTGCGGACGACGGTGCAGGAGCTGGCTGTCTCCAACGATCAACTGGTCAGCACCCAGGAGGCGCTGATGCACTCGGAGAAGCTGGCCTCGATGGGCCAACTGGCCGCCGGGATCGCGCACGAAGTCAACAACCCCCTCGGAGTGGTGCTGATGTACGCGCACCTCCTGCTGGACGAAGCCGACAAACACGCCGAACTTCAGGACGACCTGGGCATGATCGTCGAGCAGGCCGACCGCTGTAAGAAGATCGTCGCCGGGCTGCTGAACTTCTCGCGGCAGAACAAGGTCGCCCGCCAGTCGGTCAACGCCGCCGATCTCGTCGGCAAGGCCGTCAAGGCCCTGGCGATGGGAGATGAGATTGACGTAACCGTCGACGTGGTGACCGACGATCCGGTCGCCGAGATCGATCCGGACCAGATCAGCCAGGTGCTTACGAATCTGATCAGCAACGCAGCGGCCGCCATGCCCCACGGCGGGAGGCTGACGGTCACCGTCGACGCCGACCAATGGTCGCTTACGCTGAAAGTGACCGACACCGGCGTCGGGATCCCGGCCGAGAACATCAAGAAGATATTCGAGCCGTTCTTCACCACCAAGCAGATCGGAAAGGGCACCGGTCTGGGCCTGGCGGTGACCTACGGGATCATCAAGATGCACAGCGGAGACATACAGGTCGTCTCCAACGCCGATCCGAACGAAGGGCCCACCGGCACGACGTTCACCATAAAGCTGCCCAAGACCACTAACGACGAATAAGAACTCAATCGCGAGCGGTGAGCAATATGAACGAAAACCAAGACGACATCACGATCCTGGTCGTCGACGACGACATCGACATCAGGGAGCAGATGCAGTTTCAACTGGAGGCCGCCGGCTACAAGGTCGTCACCGCCGGAGGGCAAATGCCCGCCGAGAAGCTCCTGGAGACGATGAGGCCGGACATGGCGATCGTCGACCTGATGATGGAGCACGTCGACGGCGGATTCGCACTGTCGTACCACATAAAGAAACTCGACCCGACGATCCCCGTGCTGCTGGTGACCGGCGTGACGTCGGAGACCGGATTCGAGTTCGACGCACAGACCGCCGAGGAGCGATCGTGGATCAAGGCCGACGGGCTCCTGCCCAAGCCGATCCGATACGAACAGCTTATCGGCGAGGTCAGGAAACTGCTCAAGAGGTGAACTGATGAGTGAGACGCTTAACGTACTTGTTGTCGACGACGAACCGGGCATGCGCAGCGGAATCGAACGCGTTTTGCGAAATGCGACGATCGCGCTTGCGGACATCGACAAGACCGTCGCGGTCAGCCTCGCCGCGGCGTCCGACGGCGAACAGGCCCTTGCGCATATCGAGGCCGAGCGCCCCGACCTGATCCTGCTGGACCATCATCTGCCGGGGATCAGCGGCATGGAGATACTCGAGAAGATAGCCGGCGACTCAGGCGCCGCTCCGGACATGCTGGCGATCATGATAACCGCCTACGCGTCGCTGGAGACCGCCGTGAGCGCCACCAAGCGGGGAGCGTACGATTTTCTGGCCAAGCCGTTTACGCCGCAGGAACTCAAGGCCACCGTCCGCAAGGCCGCCCGGCACCTCATCCTCCAGCGCGAGGCGCGCAGGCTGGCCGAAGAGAAGCGCCAGGTGCGGTTCCAGTTCATCTCGGTGCTGGCCCACGAACTCAAGGCCCCGCTCGGCGCGATCGACGGATACCTGCACCTGATGCAGGACCGCGTCGCAGGCGACGAACTGGGCGCATACGACAAGATCGTTAATCGCTGCGTCGTTCGGCTGGACGGGATGCAAAAGCTGATCTACGATCTGCTGGACCTGACGAGGATCGAATCGGGCCAGAAGAACCGCCGGATCGAATCGGTCGACTTGCGGGAAATCGCCGAACAGAGCATCGAAAGCTACATTCCTGACGCGACGAAGCGCGAGATAACCATCGAACTGGACATCGAGCCGGAAACGCAGATGACCGTCGACCGCGGCGAGTTGGAGATCATTCTCAACAATCTGATCTCCAACGCGGTGAAGTACAATCGCGACGGCGGCCGGGTCGATGTCGTATGCAGGACCGCTGACGAAGTGGTGACGATCACCGTTTCGGACACCGGAATCGGCATGGCGCCCGAAGACGTCGAAAAGCTGTTCGGCGAGTTCACGCGAATCAAGAACGCCAAGACCCGGGACATCCTCGGCAGCGGCCTGGGCCTGTCGATCCTCAAGAAGCTCGCCCAGCTCAACGGCGGCGACGTAAGCGTGACCAGCGAAGTCGACAAGGGCACGACATTTACGGCGACCCTCGCCCAGCACCAGCCGGCGGACGAATCGCAGGAGTAGAATAAGGGGCCGCGGCGCTCGGACAGGCAGTCGCGCCCGGCCGATTTGAAGGGAGACCGTGCAAGGCGATCGCCGTGGGGGGGGGGATGTTACCTGCGACACCTCCGGGATTCGCTTCGTCAGATTCTCGCCAATACGATATTGCATTCTGACCAAAAGGCCGGTCTGTGTCCACTGTCTCGGAGGCGTCACCAAGACGCATGGGCTCCTATGAGCATCCAGACGGTGAAGTTGGCGATAACCGCGCCAATCGCCAGTCTGCGGGATTCGATCCTCATCGGCAGATACCACGCCATGACGCTGGTGGCCAAGCCCGCAAGAACGGTAGGATAAACCAACCATGCCACCAGAGACACCGCTGGTCCGTATATGATCCAATGCAGGGGCGGAAGCCCGCCGCATCCGATCGATACTCCAGCAAACAGGCCGGCTGACCACGTGCCGAGGATCACCAGCCACCATTTTACGGTATCCCAGATCGCAGACAGCATCGTCGCGACCGGGTTCTCGTACAGATCCGGCATATTTATCCCCTTGCGGCCGGTCGGTCAGCTTCGCCAGGTCAGTTCGATTCTCCTGCCGTCCATAGCGTGTTTCGGGATCAGGGCGCGTATTTCGAGCGTCATCCCGGTGTGTTCGAGTCTGGACTGCACCCATGCGCTTACCTGGCCGGAGTATGCGGTTGTCGGAAGAGCCATAATGTGCAGTCCGCGGTGCGTGCGATGGCGCCACTGGTGGCGATGTCCGTGGATAAACGCCTTGACATGTCGTCTGGGCGCCAGCAGGTCCAGCAGGGCGTCGCCGTCCTTCAGGCCGCTGTCCCGCTTGGGTCTGCGCTTCGGAGGCAGCAGGCTCGGGTCGTGGTGCGCCATGACTATCGCCGGTCGGTCCGTGTGCGCGTCGAGCGACTCCGCCAGCCACGCCAACTGCTCCTTGCCCAGCGCGCCGGGCGGATTGTTCGTTATTTCCAGCGAGTCCAGCAGGAACCAGTTGGCCCGCGGCGACTGCACGATCGAAACGTGCTTGCCGGACACCATCGCCCGGCTCGGCCTGGCCGACGCCAATTCTGCGTAGAGGTTCTCGATATGATCGTGATTGCCCATCAACAGGTGGGTCGGGATCCCGGCCTGGCTGAGTTTGCCGGCTATCGGGGCGAACTGGCGGTAGTCTTCGCGCAGTCCGCTGACGTGCGACAGATCACCGCACATGATCGCGCCGCCCGGGGCGGTCTTCAAGCCGACAACCTGGTCGACAGCCTTGACGAAATGATCGGTCATGTTGATGCGTCCCTGGATCTTCTTCGGATCGGACGGGACATGCGTATCGCTCAGCAGCGCGAAACTGTGGGGATCGACCCGGCGAGGCTCTGCGGCTCCGGCGCGTCGTTTCAGGATGAGGGTCGCCGCCGCGCCGGCCGCACCGGCCAGGAAATCACGTCTGGTTATCGGGCCAAGGTGGATCGGCATAGTTCTGGTGTCCTTTGTAGTGTTCGCGAAGAGTCAACCAACGATTCTAGACTGTCGCGACCCGGTCTCAAAGCAGAATTTCGCGTGTTCTTGACAGTTACCCCGATTTGGCGGATAATACGCCTGACGAACAACCGCGGCCGTAATTCAGTGGTAGAATGTCAGCTTCCCAAGCTGAACGTCGAGGGTTCGAATCCCTTCGGCCGCTT
>Ga0180436_10000660_pt1 | contig 34914 bp, 30 predicted proteins | sample SS_ome_2_FD_132434 | JGI IMG/M metagenome (GOLD analysis project Ga0180436, IMG submission 132434) | Hypersaline lake sediment archaeal communities from the Salton Sea, California, USA - SS_3_S_2 metaG | ecosystem: Environmental > Aquatic > Non-marine Saline and Alkaline > Hypersaline >... | reverse complement strand
GGAAATCGCAGAATTCCTGCTGGACCTGCGCTCACTCCATGACGGCATCTCCCGGCGCTCGAAGGCCATCGACGCACATCTCCGCGAGGCAACTTCGATTGTGGTCACTACCGCCGAGCCCACCCCCTTGCGCGAAGCTCGCCGCTTCTTCGAGGAGTTGGAAGGCGGGCCCGGCCGTCCCGAGACCGTTGTGTTCAACAGACAGCTTCCCGAACGCTGGACTCACTCCCGCAACCTGCGCAGCCCGGATATCGGGTCAGACTTGCGCATCGCGGCGCGAGAGAACTTGAGCAGGTGGGCTGCCGAAGTACGGCTTCAGCATGAGGTCAAGCAGGAGTTCGTCGCCCGCTACGGCTTGCACCTGCACGAAATACCCTGGGCCGATCATTCCCCAACGTCGGTAGACGCACTCGCCGGCCTCCTCGAGGAATCCGGAGACCTCGCAGACCGACTGCTGTCCTAGGTGTCAGAGTACGGCGGAGGGGCCGAGCAGCTCGCGCAGCTCGGCGAAGAGCGCAGAGCGGGGTTCGACCCGATGGTCCTCACCGAGACGGACGACCTTCTCCCCATTATCCGAGGTCATGTGCAGATAGACCGCAGCGCCACCCGGATGGTTCTGCAGGGCGGCACGCAAGCGGTCGACCATGTTGCGAGACAGCCGGGCGGCCGGCACGCGCAATCGCACCATCGACTCTTCAGTGAGCTCAGGCTCACGCAGCTCCTGAGCGATGAACTTCACATCATCGCCGCGATGATCGACGCGACCGGTGACTACGACGATGGCGTCCTCACGGACCAACGGGCCGAACTCGGCGACGACTCTGGGAAAGGCAACGACCTCGGTGCTGCCTTGCAGATCCTCCAGAATGAAGAACAGCATGGGATCGCCGCTCTTTGTGTAGCGCCGCGTGATGGAGCCGACCACTCCCCCGATCGTCACCTTGTCCTTGTCTTCCCGCTCCCACAGCCCCGGCACCGTGCAGGTGCAAATGGCTTGGAGGGCCCGCTCGATTCCGAATAGCGGATGGTCGGACACATACAGGCCGAGCATCTCTTTCTCGAAGCCGAGCTGGACTTTCTTCTCCCAGTCGTGCGCGGGGATGGCGATCTCGACTTCCTCGATCTCGTCGCCGCCCCCACCAAACAAGCTGTACTGGCCCATCTCTTCGGCCCGTCTCCGCGAGATAGTGGCATCAAGCGTGTCGAGGTAAGTCTCGAACAGACCGCGTCGCGTGTGCCCGAGCGAATCGAACGCTCCTGCCTTGATCAGAGAATCGATTGTCCGCTTGTTCAGCACGGCGAGGTCGACCCTGTTGATGAAGTCGCCAAACGAAGTGAACTCTCCGTCGCGCCGTCGTTCTTCGATGATCAATTTGACGACCGCTTCGCCCACATTGCGCACCGCCGACATCCCGAATGTGATATCTCCACCCACGGCGGAGAAGTCGACGTCCGATCTGTTTACGTCGGGCACGAGGACTCGGATCCCCATCTGCCGGCACTCGTGCAGATACAGGGCGGTGCGGTCCTTGTCGCGCTTGACCGCGGTCAGCAAAGCTGCCATGTACTCGGCGGGATAGTGTGCCTTTAGCCATGCAGTCTGGTAGGCCACGAGTGCATAAGCCGCCGAGTGCGACTTGTTGAAGCCGTATCCCGCAAAATGCTCAATGAAGCCGAATAACTCCTTGGCATGATCGGCCGCAGTCCCGTTCGCAACGCTGCCCTCGATGAACTTCTGCTCCTCGGCCGCCATCACTGCGGCGATCTTCTTTCCCATGGCCTTACGAAGCCGATCCGCCTCGGCCATTGAGTATCCGGCCACTTTGCGAGCCGTCTGCATGACCTGTTCCTGAAACACCATGATTCCGTAGGTGTCACCAAGGATTTCCTCCAAGGCGGGATGGGGATAGTCCACGGGCTCCCGACCGTTCTTGCGGTCCGAATACTTCAGGTGCATCCCGGCGCCGAGCGGACCAGGTCGGTAGAGCGCGTTGAGGGCAGTCAAATGCTCGAATTTGTCCGGCCGCAGGTTACGCATGAGCGCCCGCATCGGGCCCCCTTCGAATTGAAAGACACCCATCGAATCCCCGGACTGCAGCATTTCGTACACCTTGGCGTCATCGAGTGGTATCTCATCAATGTCCGGCCGCGTCCCCGTGTTGGCTTCGATGAGCTCCAACGATCGCTCGATCGTTGCCAGGTTCCGCAGTCCCAAGAAATCCATCTTGAGGAGACCAAGTTCCTCGACACCGTGCATCTCGTACTGAGTGACGATCTCTGCGCCCTCACCCTTTTGCTGCAGCGGGACGATCTCGGTAAGGGGGGTCGGAGCAATGACCACTGCCGCCGCGTGAATTGAGTCCTGCCGCCGCAAGCCCTCGAGCCCACGTGCAGTGTCGACCACCTTCTTCACGTCGGGGTCCTGGCTGTAGAGCTCACGTAAGCCGTGCGCCCCCTGGTACCAGTCTCGGACGGTCGCAGATGCCTCCGGACCCGGCTCTTCCAGGCACTGCGCCAGGGTGGCTTCCTTGCCGAGAATCGCCGGCGGCATCAGCTTTGACGCCCTGTCGCCCAGCCCGTAAGGAAAACCGAGAACTCGGGCGGCGTCACGAATGGCTTGCCGGCCCTTGATGGTCGAGAACGTGATGATCTGCGCGACGTGGTCCGAGCCGTATCTCTCTGAGCAGTAGCGAATCATGTCGCCCCGGTAGCGCTCATCGAAATCCATGTCGATATCGGGCATCTCTTTGCGACCCGGATTGAGGAACCGCTCGAAGATGAGGTCGTACTCGATCGGATCCAGCTTTGTAATGCCGAGGCAATAGGCCACGATCGAGCCCGCTGCGCTTCCCCGGCCCGGACCGGTCCGAATCTTCCGCTCATTGGCGTAGCGGATCAGGTCCCACACGATGAGGAAGTATGCGGAGAAGCCCATGTCATCGATGACATTCAGCTCATACTCGATCCGTTCTCTCGCCTCGGTTGGGAGCGGATCTCCGTAGCGACGACGAGCCCCCTCGACTACCAGCTCGGCGAGGTAGCTTCGCTCCGTGTGGTTCTCAGGGACGGGAAACTGTGGCAGCAGGATCCGTCCAAATTCGATTTGGTGGTCGACCCTTTCGGCGACAAGCAGCGTGTTGGAGCACGCTCCCGGGAAATCCTCTTCGGGGAAGAGGGCATTCATCTGCTCGGCGCTCTTGATGTAGAACTCGGACCCTTGGAACTTGAATCGATCCTCGTCCGCCTGGTTGGATCCGGTCTGGATACAGAGCAACACATCGTGCGTATCCGCTTCATGAGCGTAGGTGTAGTGGCTGTCGTTGGCGGCAATCAGCGGCGCATTGATATCTGAGGCGATCTTGCGCAAATCGCCGAGTACCTTCTGCTGCGCCGGAATTCCATGGTCTTGGATCTCGATGAACCAGTTCTCCCGCCCAAAGATGTCCTGATACATCGCCGCAGCAGCAACAGCCGCGTCGTAGTCCCGGACTTGACCCTGGTTGCCCTCCTCGTTGTAGGCGTCAGGAGCAAGCAGCTGCGGGACATGACCTCCGAGACATCCGGACAGCGCAACGATGCCCTCGTGATGCTCGGCCAGCAGCTCAGCATCCATGCGCGGTTTGTAGTAGAAGCCTTCCAGGTAGGCACGCGAGGCCAGTTTCATGAGATTGCGGTAGCCCGTGTCGTTCATGGCGAGCAGAGTCATGTGGTACCGGATGTCATGGCGGCGCGGCGGCCGGTCGAACCGCGACCCCGGGGTCACATAAGCCTCGATTCCAATGATCGGCTTGACCCCCACCGCCTGGGCAGCTTTGGTGAAGTCGACGACGCCGTAGAGCACACCGTGATCGGTAATGGCGACCGCCGGCTGATTATCGGCCGCCACCGCCTTCACCAGATCCTTGACACGCGCAGCTCCGTCGAGCATCGAGAACTCGGTGTGGACGTGCAGATGTGCGAACCCGGCCAAGCGCGCTCCAGTCAGAACTACACCCATGTAAGCATGCTGCAGGCTGCCTCGCTACCCCGCGAAATCAGACCTAGTTCAGCCTTCGTCCCGCTGTCGCTACTATCTCGCTACGGATACGCCTACTCAGACAATCGGAGGCTTCATGCGCATTGGAATTCTCACCGGCGGCGGGGATGTACCAGGCCTCAATCCTTGTATCAAGGCAGTGGTGAACCGGGTCAGCGAAGCCGGGCATTCGGTTACCGGTATCCGGCGCGGTTGGGGCGGCCTTCTGCACGCCAATCCGGAAGATCCCGACAGCTGGAATGAGCATATGGTCGAGTTGACTCCGGCCACGGTCCGCACGGTCGATCGAACCGGCGGCACCTTCCTGCACACATCACGGACCAATCCCGGTCGGGTCACTCCGGATGACGTTCCGGATTTTCTCGCCCATCGAGCCGAAGGTGATGGGCCCTTTGACTTCACAGACCATTCACTCAAGGTCATTGAGAAGCTCGGCATCGACGTGCTCATCCCCATCGGCGGCGACGACACGCTTTCCTACGGCCTGCGACTACACGAAGAGGGTGTTCCGGTCATCGGTATCCCCAAGACCATGGACAACGATGTCCACGGCACCGACTACTGCATTGGCTTCTCGACTGCCGTCAGCCGTGGAGTCCAGTTCATCCACAATCTGCGAACCGCAACGGGCTCACACGAGCGCATTGCGGTTGTCGAGCTATTCGGCCGCTACAGCGGGGAGACTGCGCTGGTCACCGCATACCTGGCCGGGGTGACACGCAGCATCATCTCCGAAGTTCCGTTCGATATCGACCGGCTGGCCGATCTTCTCATGGAAGACAAGGCGACGAACCCTTCGAACTACGCAATGGTCACTATCTCGGAGGGCGCCCGGATGCTCGGTGGTGACATTATTGTGCGGGGCGAGGCGGACGCATACGGCCACCGCAAGCTGGGCGGCATCGGCGCCTTGACCGGCGAGCTCCTCAAAGAACGCACCGGCGAGGGCATCATCTTCCAGCAGGTTGCCTACTTGATGCGGTCCGGCTCGCCCGACTCGCTCGACTTGATGGTCGCATTGAACTACGCAGTGATGGCAGCCGATCTCGCCATGGAAGGGGCCAGCGGGCGCATGGTTGCGCTGCGTGGAGGCACCTATACGAGCGTCCCCATCAGCGTCACCGGCGAGGGCGTGAAGCGTGTCGACGTTGACGAGCTGTACGACCCTGAGGGCTATCGGCCCAAGCTGCGTCACGTGACCGGCAAGCCGATGTTCCTCTACTAGGAAACCAAAGGAAATCGATTGCGGCCGCTCGCATCAGCGAGCGGCCGTCGTCATGGAACCAGCAATACCGGGCATTCTGCGTCATGGACAACCCGGTTGGCCACCGAGCCAAGCATGAGCCGTTCAATCAACCCGGCCCCGCGACGTCCTATCACCACCACATCTGCATCAACCCGGATCGCGTAATCCAGCAGCATGCGGGCGGGATCACCGACATCCTCTACCTGTACCACCTCCATACCGCTCAGATCCAGTTCGGCAACCACAGAATCCAGGATCTCGCGCTGGGCGTCGGTGAGCGATTTGCTCAGGGCCGATGGCGTCGGCGGCGAGCCGACGATACCCCACCATCCCTCGGGCGGCCGAACGATGGTCACCATGTGCAGCGTCGCACCATTGCGCCTTGCCAGGTCGGCCGACACAATGGCCGCATGACGAGACTGATCGGACCCGTCAATTCCGACAACAACATTATGTAGATCCCAAATCGGCGGTTTCATCAAGCCTCCGTGTGTCGACAACACCAAGATACCGCTGCGGCGCCGCCCTGGATAGACAGGAGCGGTCCCGGCATGCCCTATTCCAACACGGCTCCGTACTACCGTGCCCCCGGGCTACCAGGAGATTCACATGGCGGTAATTGGTGTGCTGACAGCAGGTGGCGACTGCCCCGGGCTGAATGCTGTCATCCGTGGCGTCACGGTCCGAGCGCAAAAGAGCCACAACGCTGAGGTCGTCGGCATCAGGAACGGTTGGGAGGGCCTCATGGATGGCGCAACCCAGCCGCTCGATCGGGATGCGGTCCGGGGAATCCTGGTCCGCGGCGGCACGATCCTCGGTTCCTCACGCATGGATCCGTATGTCCACGGCGAAGGTCTTGCCAGCTGCGCGAAAACCATTGCGCAGAACGGGATCGACACTCTCGTTGTGATCGGCGGTGACGGCACCCTGCGCTCGGCGCTGCGCCTCTCGCAGGAAGGCCTGCCGGTCGTCGGGGTTCCCAAGACCATCGACAACGATATCAACGGCACGGACATGACGTTCGGATTCAACACCGCAGTCCAGGTGGCGACTGAAGCCATCGATCGACTCGTCAGTACTGCCGAATCCCACAACCGTGTCATTGTTGTCGAGGTCATGGGCCGCACCAGGGGATGGATCGCTACCTACGCCGGCATTGCCGGCGGCGCCGATGCAATTCTGATCCCGGAGGTTCCATATGATCTTGCGGAAACCGCGGAGATCCTTCGCCGGCGGCATCGTCGTGGCCAACGCTATTCGATCGTTGTAGTCGGCGAGGGCGTCGAGCCTCCGCCGGGTAGCGAACCGCACCAGAAACGCAAAGATGCGTTCGGGTTTGATCGACTCGGGGGCGTCGGCTTTCACGTTGCTGCCGCACTGGAGGAGATGACCGGATTCGAGACCCGAGTTACCGTGCTCGGGCACGTCCAACGCGGCGGGATACCGTCGGCGTTCGATCGAGTGCTCGCCACCCGATTCGGAGTCGCGGCCGCCGACTACGCCGCAACAGGCAGGACCGGAGTCATGACTGCACTGCGCGGGCTCGAGATCGTTGCGGTTCCGATCGAGGAAGCGTGCGCCACGATCCGGGGAGTACCGGCAGATATCTTTGACACGGCAACAATGTTCTTCGGCTAGTCGGCAGGCTTCTGCTTGCTTCGGTTGCCACCCGACTTCTCCCTGCCGGTCCCATTGATCGCGGCCGATCCAAGTGGCGGCCGCGATTTCGGGCGCTTTCGCCTGCTCGGAGCAGGTCCCGTGGTCGCGCTGCGCAACTCGGCAAATGCGTCTTCGATCGCTCGGGCGAATGCGTCAACATCGGGGAGTAGGTCGTAATCGGCATTGAATCCCCAGAACACCGATCCGGCGTATGAGAAGAGAGCCAATCCAACGCCATGACCATGCCAGAGAGGCACCAGAGGGTAGGACTCGAGCATCTCGGATTCGAGCAGGTATAGCGGAAACTGCGGACCCGGCACGTTCGTTACGGTCATGTTGAAAGGGCGGACCCCGGTCGCCAGGCGACTTGCCATCGACACTAGGGTCGCAGGCGCCCCGGCCGAAAGCCGGACCAGCGTTGCTGCACCGAGGGCCTGATTGGTTTCCTTGAGGTGCCTCGTGGCTTCCTTCACCGCCTCCAGCCGAGCTATTGGGTCCGGTTCACCAACCGGCAGGGACACCAGCCACATAGCAACCTGATTGCCCAGAGTGCCGCGCTGATCCTGGCTGCGCACCGACACGGGTGCCATCGCCCGGAAGTCGGCGGCGGTGACATCGTGATCTCTCACCTCGGCCAAGAAACGACGCACGCCACCTGCCACCGTTGCCAGCACGACGTCGTTGACGCTTCCGCCTACAGCGTTCTTGATGGCCTTCACATCTTGCAACGGCGTCTGCAGGGTCCCGAATAGCCGATTGGGTCCAACGGTACCGTTGAGCGGAGTGTCCGAAGCTGTAGTCAGCCAGCCCGACGTCAGTGAGTACCCCGCGGCTCGTGCCCGGTAGGCACCGTCCCGCAGCAACTGACTCGCCTCGTCGCTGAACTGCCGCAGCGAGCGCATCGCCGCGACGGTCTTGCCGGCTCGCCGCGCCGTCTCGCGAATGAGCAGCTCACTGCCCGATGGCTCCGGTCTCGGGACGAACGGCACCGGGTCGGCGATCTCCGCCGTAGGGGCGAGGTTCAGCAAGACGGCCATCAGATCGACCCCGGCTATTCCATCGATCATGCAATGGTGGATCTTGGAGACGATCGCAAAACGGTCCTCCTCGAGGCCCTCGACGACATTGAACTCCCACAACGGCTTCGAGCGATCTAGCTGCTGCGACACAATCAAGCCCACGAGATCTCGCAGCTGATCGAAACTGCCCGGTTGCGGCAGGCTGTAATGGCGAACGTGGTACTCGATGTTGAAGTGCCCGTCGTCCACCCAGACCGGATGCTGCTCGATCGGTACCCGGGCCAGGCGTTGCCGGTAGCGGGGAATGAGATGCAGCTTCGATTCAACCAGCTGCCGAATCCTGGACATGTCGATGCCACCTTGATTGGTGCGCAGCGGCCCTGCCGAGAATGTGACGATGCCGGCAACGTGCATGTGTGTCGAACGGGATTCGAGAGCGAGAAAAGAGTTGTCGAGAGCCGACAGCCGTTCGTAATGACCTGGCATCGATAGGACCTTCGGGAGGGAACGCCAACAAGACGCCAACAATAACGAGCTCGACTTATGCCTGCCTAGGAGATCGGCTCCCCCAACGCATCCAGAGCAGCCTGCAAGTCGGCCGGCAAGGGAGACTCGACAATGTGCTCCCTACCATCGGGAAGGGCGAACTGGAGTCGCACCGCGTGCAGCCACACCCTGCCCGGGTTGCCGCGATCAACAGCAGCTTCAGCGTAAGTCGTGTCGCCGACCAAGGGATGACCGATAGATGCAAAATGAACTCGGATCTGGTGTGTTCGCCCGGTCTCCAGCGATATCTCAACCAGGGTCAATTCGTCCCATTCGGCAAGACGGCGATAGTGAGTTCGCGCCGGGCGACCCTCCCGCACTATCGCCATTCGGGTCGGGCGCAGCGGGTCCCGCCCAATGGGAGCTTCGATCGTCCCCGTTGCCGCAGCGAATTGCCCGGCGGCAAGCGCCCGGTAGGTGCGTCCCACCCTGCGCTTTTCCAATTCCTGCTGCAGAAATCGGTGCATTTCGGCACTGCGAGCTACGAGCATGAGGCCCGAGGTGTCGCGATCGAGGCGGTGAACCAGCCCCCAGCGATGATCCGGGCCCAGCTCGACCAACTCCGGGAAGCGATGGGCTAGGCCGTGCGCCAGAGTCCCCTGCTTGTTGCCGGCACCGGGATGAACAACCACTCCGGGGGGCTTGTCGATGACCAGCACCTCGTCGAGAGCCAAGGCCACCGCAAAGGGAACGGGCTCGGGTACAAACTCCTCTTGGGGAGGTAGAGGCGGATACTCGATGATGTCACCGGCCCGGGCTTTGGTGGTCTTGGTGGCCACCATCCCAGCGACCAGCACCTCTCCGTTCTCGATGAGTTGGCGGGTCTGCGCCCGACTGAGTCCCGTGAGGTTCGCCAGGGTGCGGTCGAGACGGACCTCGGCGAGGTCTGCCGTGACTGCAACGGAGACACGCTCAGTCACGAGCCGCCGCCACCAGGCTGCCCAGCAACAGCATCGCTACACCCACGTTGAGGGCTGCATCAGCGACATTGAATGTGGGAATGAACCACCAATCTATCCAGTCGACGACAGATCCATCGAGGAAACCGTCGGCACGCGTCATGCGGTCGGTCAGATTGCCGAGGGCACCACCGAGGATCAGCCCCAACCCGATCGCCTCGCTCCGGCGCGTCGACTTTCCAATCAACACGAGCAAGAAAACCACAACCCCGATTGCGATGAGCCCGATGGTGCGACCCGACCCGGTGAAGATCGAGAAGGCCGCTCCGGGGTTTTCGGCGTAGGTAAATCGGAGCCAGGAGCCGATTACTTCAACCGGTGGCTCTCCGGCCAGACTGTCTCGTGCCCAATTCTTGGTCAGCTGGTCGACGAGAAGGGTCAAGAGACCGGCGACAACCGAGACGCGATAAGAGAGGCTGGAGTCGAGGGGCTCGGAAGGGGACATGCCGACCGGCTACGCCTGGTCGGCGTACTCCACGCGCGTCGTTGCATAGGGAAGAGCTTCAAGACGCTCGACGGGGATGTTCTTGCCGCTGACGACGCAAACGCCGTAAGTGCCATTATCCATCCGGTTCTGGGCAGCCCGCACCTTGCCGAGCAGTTCTTTGGCGTTCTCCAGCACGGAGAGATCCATCTCCAGCTCGAGCGCAACCGAACCGCCATCGGCGCTGTTCGGATCTGCGCTCCGTTCTGCGCTAGCCGAGCCCATGTTCACCTCCGTGAACACCTTGTCGTACTCCTCGACTATCTCGACTAGGCGCTCCTCTTCGGCATTGAGCTTGCGCCGAAGCCGTTCCAGAGTGGATTTGGCCAACTCTCGAGTCACGAAGACCTCCTTTGCGATCCGGGACGATAACAGGAACGCTCAGATTCCGGTCAATTTGTGATCTGTTCGAGACGATCTATCAACTCCGCGGGGGCCAGCCTCCGGGCAACCAATCTCTTGCGGCGGGATCCGGCGCCACCGACCAGCCGGATCCGACATCCCAGGGATTTCTCGAGTAGTTCGACTACAGCCTTGTTTGCTTTGCCTCGCTCCGCGGGTGCCGTGACCCGGATCCGCAGAGCGTCGCCGTAGTACCCCGCAATCTCGGTGCGTCGCGCTGCCGGAGTCACCCACACGATCAACATTGCCCCATCAGGGTGGCTGCGAACGATCTGGGTGGCCGACATACGGGAACCCTAGACCGGGCTAACCCCGACAACATAGATATCGAGCTCTCGGCCCAGCCTGCGCCGCAGTACCTTCCGCACCCTCGGTTCATCATCAACGCGGATGATCCAAAGCCGCCTCTACAAATCTCCCTCCACGACCTGTTCGGCGAGATAGCGCCAGTCATCGAGTGAATCGGCAGTTCCCTCTGCCGCAAGGTAATCGTGGTCTATGGGAGTCCCCGGCACCCCAGGCAGATAGTCAGGCTTGGCTTCTTCCGCCAACCGCGATGCCACATGGGTAACACCGACGAGGGCGCCACCGAAACCGGTAACCGGCGACGGGTGAAGGTGCTGCGCAACTGCCTCGATTACGTCGTGCGGCAGTCCCCAAAGGCTCAATAGCGCGGCGGCAATCTGGCCATGATCTACCCCGAGAACCAGTTTCTCCACCTCTTGCAAGGGGCGCCCCTGCTCCCGCGCCTCGCCGACGATCCGAACCCAGTCCTCCGGCAGCTGGGAGGCCAGCACCAAGAGACCGATACTGTGTAGCAGCCCGGCCGAGTATGCGACCTCCCGGTCGGCTACGGGAACCATCTCAGCTGCGATCCTGGCAGTGGTCACGGCATGCTCTTGCAGCGCCTCGGGGTTGAGGCCCTGGCTGTGCGGACCGAGTTCCAGATCGCGGAAGGCCTCGACGCTCAACACCAGGGTCCGCAGCGTCTTGGTTCCGATGAACACAACGGCTTCGCGGATGCTGGCAGTCGGGCGGGGCAACCCGAAGAAGGCAGAGTTGACCAGTTGCAGCACACGAGCAGCGACGCTCGGATTCTCTTCCACTATCGCTGCGATGTCTTCCATACCTACGTCTTCCGAACGAACCGCACGCATCAGCCTTGTGTAGACATCAGGCTGGCTCGGCAGGGCCCGCATCCGGGCCACTACACCGCGCAAGACAGGGTCGTCGAGCAGATCGCGCAGGTGTAGGGCGCGGTCGATAGCAGACTGCAGTTCTTCCGGGGGGCACGGTTTCGCAAGGAACTGATGGACCACGCCAACTGCTTCGTAAGTCTGATCCTTTTTCACCTGGCCGGTGAGCATTATTCGGGCCGTCTCAGGATGGCGCATCCGAACCAACTGCAGTAGGGCGAGGCCATCGACACCCGGCATTTGGGCATCGGAAACGATTACGTCGGCACCATGCTGGTCGAGATGCTCGAGCGCGGACTCGCTATCGGAAGCGAACGACATCTCCCAGTCGGGATGTGTTGAGTGCATGGTCCGTCGAATCCCCCGTAGGACCCGCTCATCGTCGTCTACGAAAAGAACGTGAGTCATAGCAAACCTGTCCGCCGCGGCCGATTACTCCGCTTGTATCGGCGGGGGGCGGCGCGACTTTAGACACCGCTGACGACATCCCCCCGCCGTCCCTTTGGCGAATTCGCCGGTGCTGCAGAGGCATGTCCCCAAGAGGCTCGTGGGGGTGTACTATCCCCCGTCACGGCAACGACGAGGACATCTGGTTGAAAGTCCGACGAGTCCAGCGAGCCGGGGTTGGTGTGAGCCCGGTACTCGTCGCGATCAGGTCATCACCTCCGAGTCGCGAGAAGAGCCCGGACTGCCGGGGGTAGAACTCGCCGGACACCTCGGCCGATATCGGGGCCAACGAGTGGTCGGGTCCGTCCCGACAAGCCGGGTGGTACCGCGGGAATCCCGTCCCGGTGGACGACACAAATGGGTCTTCACTAAGGGACCGCGATGAGCGATAGACGACAAACCGAATTAACCGGCGACTTCTCCCGAGCTGAGCCCCAGCTCGACCTGCCCGGCCTCGACTCCACAATCCTCCGCTACTGGGAGGAAACCGACGCCTTCCTGCGCTCTGTTGCGCTTCGCCCCAAGGAAGCCGAGTACACCTTCTACGACGGCCCTCCGTTTGCGACCGGAAGCCCCCATTACGGACACATCCTCCAGGGTGTCGTCAAAGACATAGTGCCCAGGTACTGGACGATGCGCGGATATCGCGTGGAACGACGCTTTGGCTGGGACGTTCACGGTCTTCCCGTCGAGATGGAAGTCGAGAAGCAACTCGGCGTTTCCGGTCCCCGCCAGATCCTCGAATACGGTGTCGATACCTTCAATGAGGCATGCCGGTCGATGGTCAACGCAACCACCGACGAGTGGCAAGAAATCACCAACCGCATCGGTCGCTGGGTCGATTTTGAGAATGACTACAAGACCATGGACGTTGAGTTCATGGAAAGCGTGTGGTGGGTCTTCAAGGCCCTCTGGGACAAGGGTCTCATCTACCAGGACTTCAAGGTGCTGCCCTATTCGTATGGGGCGACCACGCCGTTGTCCAATTTCGAAGCCAACCTCGACTATCGCGATGTCGATGATCCTGCAATCACGGTTCGTCTCGAGGTTCTGGCTGATCACGGAGCTGCCCGCCACGGCGACTACCTCCTCATCTGGACGACTACGCCGTGGACCCTCCCCGGAAACCTCGCCGTGGCTGTTGGCGCAGAAATCGAGTACGCCCGTATCGCCGGGTCTATCAACGATCTCGAAGGGGTCTACTGGCTGGCCGCAGATCTTGCGACACGATTCTTCGGCGAGGACGTAGAAATCCTCGACCGGGCACGGGGAAGCGACCTCATCGGCCTCAGCTACTTGCCTCCGTTCGATTACTTCGGCGAAGAGCGCGATCGCGGCGCTTTCCGGGTCATCACCAGCGGCGACGTAACCGTGGAGGAGGGCACCGGCTTGGTTCACATGGCGCCCGCGTACGGCGAGGCCGACTTCTACGCTCTCAATGACGCAGGGCTCGATGTCATGATCGACCCGGTCGACGCGGAAGCACGCTTCACCGATTCTGTACCCGACGTGGCCGGGAAGAACGTAAAGGATGCCGACGCCACACTCATCAGGATCATGAAAGATCGCGAGTTGATCGTTCGCCATGAGCAGATCCGACACTCGTACCCATTCTGCTGGCGGACGGGCACCCCGCTCATCTACAAAGCCATCCCAACCTGGTTCGTCAACGTCGAGTCCTTCCGGGACCGGATGGTCGAGATCAACAAGGACATCCACTGGGTACCCGAAGCAGTTGGGGATAAACGGTTCGGCAACTGGCTGGAGGGAGCCCGCGACTGGGCCATCAGCCGCAACCGCTATTGGGGCAGCTGCATCCCGGTGTGGGAATGTGATGGCTGCGACGAACGCGTGTGCGTTGGTTCGAGGGAGGAACTGCGCGAGCTATCGGGTGTGCTGGTCGAGGATCTGCACAAGCACTACGTCGACGATGTGACCTTTCCCTGCCGCAATGGTGACGGAACGATGCACCGGGTACCCGAGGTTCTCGACTGTTGGTTCGAGTCGGGATCGATGCCGTACGCCCAGATCCACTACCCGTTCGAGAACGAGGAGCGATTCGCCCGCCGCTATCCGGCCAATTTCATCGCCGAGGGCCTCGACCAGACGCGGGGATGGTTCTACACACTGGTCGTCCTCGGTGCGGCCCTGTTCGATGAGGCGCCGTTCCGCAACTGCGTCGTTACCGGCATGATTCTCGCCGAGGACGGCCGCAAAATGTCCAAGAGCTTGAAGAACTACCCGGATCCAAGCCACGTTCTCGATGAGTTTGGGGCCGACGCCCTCCGGGCCTACCTGATCAACTCGCCGGTGGTTCGAGCCGATCCCCTCCGCTTCTCCGAGAGCGGGGTACGGGAAGTAGTGCGGACAGTTCTATTGCCTTTCTGGAATGCCTACTCGTTCTTCACCACCTACGCGGAAGCCGACGGCATCACCCGGCAAGACCTCATGGATGCTGCCCCGCCGGGCGAGAGGGCCGAGATCGACCGATGGATCATCTCCGTGCTGCAAAGCCTGATCCGGCGGGTGAACGCGGAGATGGAGGATTATCGCCTCTACAACGTGATCCCACCGATTCTCGGATTCATCGATGATCTCACCAACTGGTACATCAGGCGCTCGCGCCGTCGCTTCTGGACCCAGCGGGGCACCGATGACGACGCCGACAAGCTAGCCGCGTTCGCCACCCTCTACGAGGTCCTAGTCACATTTGCCAAGGTGGCGGCGCCGGTGCTGCCGTTCATTGCTGAGGAGTTGTACCAGCGCCTAGTTCACGATCTCGATACGTCTGCGCCCGAGAGTGTGCACCATACCGAATACCCTGTCGCGGACTCGGGTGTGATCGACACGGCACTGGAAGCGGATATGACGACCATCCGAACGATCGTGACGCTCGGTCACGGTCTGCGCAAGCGTCATGAAGTCAAAGTGCGCCAGCCTCTCGGCAAGCTGACGGTAATCACGAGAGATGCCGCGGTGGCTGCTGCGGTCACGTCTCACGCGCCGTTGATCCGCGAGGAACTCAACGTGAAGGAACTAGCCATCGACTCGGTCGAGGATCACATAGTCAACCTGTCCGCTCAGGCCAATTTCAAAGCACTGGGACCCCGACTCGGCGCTCAGACCAAGGTGGCCGCAACCGAAATCGCCGCTCTGTCGCATGAGGCGATCTCGTCGCTGCTGGACGGCGGTTCAGTGAGCGTTGCCGGTACCGAGGTGACTGCCGATGATATCGTCGTTCGACGCGAGCCACGGGCCGGCCTCGTCGTGGCGGCGGAGGGAGCAATCTCGGTCGCACTCGACGTGACGGTCACCGCTGACCTCGCCGTCGAAGGCCTGGCGCGAGAAATCGTATCGGCCGTACAGGGGGCACGGCGGGATATGAATCTCGAGGTGAGCGACCGCGTGCGGCTTGTATGGCACAGTGACGATGTTGCGATCTGCACGGCCATCGACGGCCACTCTGAGATGATCAGCGGTGAGCTACTGGCTACGCATCTGGAGAAAGCCAAGAATCCGCAGCCGATGGCATTCGACATCAACGGAGCACTGCTCACTATCGGTCTCAACAAGGTGTGAAGAAACGCCCGCTGATGGCCGGTAACTACCCAGGCGGATTGCCACTCTTCTCCAGCCGATCCCGCAGGCCGGCCAGACGGCGCTGATAAAAGCCCACCTCGGGGTCTTTCTCCACCATTCCGGCCTCCGGCGTCTCAATCCGGTCTGGACTCACGTGAGGCGAGGACTCGGTCAGATCGATGGTGGTCGCCCGATCCGGTGGCCCGGCCGGTTCCGCCTCTGCTTCATTGACCACCGCTTGCAGGGTGCCGAGGTCGTTGGCAGCAGTTGCGGCAAGCCTGCGGAACCGCGCCTCGGCATCTGCAACCGCCTGGTGGAGAAGCGCCAGGCGCTGCTCGAGACGCTGACTGTCGGCGGCGCGCGCCCGATTGGCCTCGTTGGCCTGGGCGGCCGCGGCCTCGACTATGCCGGCTGCCTCTTTGCGAGCGGCCAGGGTCATATCGGCTGCCTCGGCGGCTGCCGCCGCCCGGGAGGTTTGGAGCTCACGCTGCAGCTCGGCACGAAGCTCGCGACGCTCCTGGGCATAACGAGCACGGATGGCATCTCTCTCGGCCTGGGCAATCGCGATAAGACGCTTGGATTCCTCCGTTACGAAGGACATCTCTTCGCGAGCAATAGCCTGGAGCATGGCGGCCTCTTGCCAGCTCTCCAGACCCGCAATATCGTCCCCAGAGGCACCCATTACTTCGCGTAGCATCCGCTCCGCTAGTTGAACTGCTTGGTGACGAGCGCGCTGGGCTGCCGGCAGGGCATCTGGATCCTGCTCCCGCGTCTCCTCCTGCAGGGACTCGAACTCTTGCAGCGCCTCGACCACGCGGGCCCGGAAGCCTTCGACCTCGCCGGCGTCGTAGGAGTGTGCGGAGCCGGAAAACTGAATCTGCCGCGCTTCATCGCTGGAAATACCCACGGGATAATCGTAATCGGCCGCAGCGGAGGATGACACCTGCGGCACCGATCAGACGCGTCATTGGCTATCCGCAGACCAGCCGCTGCAGGATGATGATGATGAAGAACAGAATGAGCGGAGAGAGGTCTAGCCCTAGCCCTCCTGCTCGTACCGGCGGCAACACTCGCCGGATCGGGGCCAGGACCGGGTTGATTACATCGGACATCCCGTCATAGATCCGGCGAATCGGATGACCCCAGGGCAACCGGCCGAAATTCACTACATAGCTGAGAATGATCCAGACCAGGAGAAACATCCAGACCAGGTAGAGCAGCGTGCACAGCAGGCGCATCAGTTGCGAGCCATGCTGGTGTCGTAGAGGCCCAGCGAAGCCAACCTGCGTCGCTCTTCGACCCCGATTGTCTCTCCTTGTGGCGTAACGAGGATGACCCCCGTGGCAATCTTGACCATGCGGCCATCGAGGGCGTACGTCAGGCCACTGGAAAAGTCGACCAGACGGCGCACCATTGCCGTCTCCGTGTCACGCAGGTCGAGCACCACGGAACGTCCCTCCCGGATGTGATCGGCCAGGGTTTGCGCATCAGAGAGGGTCCGAGCTTCAATCACCGCTGCCTCGCTTGGGGCAGAAGCGGGATCCACCGACCGACCGGGTACACCAGTACCCCCGGAGGTCACCAGCACCCCTGCTTCGGCGTGCTCGGCATTCTCTGACACCCGCCGGCGCACCGGTGCGGGCGGTTCGATGCGGCGCCCGGCAACGGACGGGGCACCGCGCGGCGTGCGTCCTGGCGACGCTTGCGGTGCGGGGGGTTCGACCGTCCTCACCGCTTGCTGGGGATCCTCGGTTGCAGCCTCGGCAGCCTCGATGTCCTCGTCGTCAACGAGTCCCAGGTAGAACATGGTTTTCTGCCACAGTGATGCCATTGGTCGTCCTCTACGAATCTCTGTATTGCCCGGGAGCACCAAAGATAGCCCGTCCCACGCGTATGAGTGTGGCACTCTCCTCGATGGCGACCTCGAAATCGTCTGTCATCCCCATCGATAGCTCGGTGAGACCCGGATACTCTGGAAGAAGCTCGTCCCGCAGCCTGCGCAGCGCGATGAACCAGCGCCGGTTCTCCTCACCGTCGTGCACGAGGGGCGCAATGCACATGAGCCCGCGGCAGTCAATCCCCCGCTCTTCCGCCTGGCCAATCAAGTCGCGTACCTGTGTGACACCGGCACCGTGCTTTTGGGGCTCCTCTGCGATATTCACCTGCAGCAGGGCGGGCGGCGGACCATCCGGATCCGCCCACCGATTGATCAAACGGGGTCGGTCGAGCGAGTGGAGCAGATGCGTATGGGGCCTCGCCAAGTTGGCCTGGCGGGTCTGCAGCGAACCGATGAAATGCCAGCGGATATCATCAGGAAGCAGCGGCGCCTTCTCCGCCAGTTCAGCCGCACGATTCTCCCCGAAATCGCGGTGCCCGAGGTTGTACGCCTCGAGGATGACATCGACCGGCTGCCCCTTGGTAACGGCCACGAGGGTCACCGAGGCCGGATCGCGACGGCTGCGGGCAGCCGCGTCATCAATACGCATACGCACTGCGGTTAGCTTCTCGGCAACCATGCCACCGTCACCTGCCTGTCTTCATTATGGTCGCGCCGCCAGGAGTACATCATCGACGATGTGAACGTGCACTGTTCACTGCGCCACGTCTCGATCTCCGCCAGCTGTGATGCCAAGAATCCGGGAAGGTCGACACTCGTCGTCCCCCAAGTCGTCTTGCCCACGTGATCGGGGAAACGAGAGGCAACATCATCCCCGACTTCATAGCAGCACGGGCCGATGGCAGGCCCAATCGCCGCGCGCTGTGGGGCCAACCCTCTGCCGCGGAGAGCCGCTATAGCTGCAGGCAGGACACCGGCCGCGGCACCGCGCCAGCCCGCGTGCACCAGGGCGACTGCGCGATCTGCCTCGATCGCTACCGGGACGCAGTCGGCCGTTGCCACCATGAGTGGAAGCCTCTCCTGCGTTGTTGCGAGGGCATCTCCATCACCGTGATTACCCCCACGATCGACCCAACGGATTACGGCGCCGTGGACCTGGTTCAGATAGGCCCAGTTCGATGGCAGCCCGAGTGCGACCGACACGTCGGCGCGGGCTTGCTCGTCGCGACGCAGGTCACCCCAAGCGGCAGTCCCAAAGACGACGCCCTCGAATCCGGGCGGTCGGATCATCCGCTGACGAAACCAGGAATGTCGAGATCATCGTCACCGGCATCGCTCATGGTTGATCGGGTGGAAAGCTCAGGAAAGGTCGACCGGGTCGCAGTGCGCCGGTCGCGATCGAATCCAGCCGCGATCACCGTTACCTTCATTTCGTCACCTTGAGAATCGTCAACAACCGCCCCGAAGATGATGTTGGCGTCGGAGTCGCAGTGATCGGCAACGATGCCCGCTGCGGTTGAGATCTCATGCAGCGTCATGTCCTCGGGCCCGGAGATCGACAGCAGCACGCCGCGTGCCCCTTCCATGGATGTCTCCAGCAAGGGCGAGCTGATGGCCTTGTCGGCCGCCTGGCTGGCACGGTTCTCGCCGGTCGACGAGCCGATGCCCATGACGGCAGACCCGGCGTCGGCCATGACCGTCTTCACATCAGCGAAGTCGACGTTGATCAGCCCGGGAGTTGTGATGAGATCGGTAATGCCGCGCACGCCGCTGGATAGAACCATATCCGCCATGCCGAACGCTTCCAACACGCCGGTGCGCTCATCGGCGATTTCGAGCAATCGCTCATTCGGGATGATGATGAGCGTGTCCACGGCATCCTTGAGGGCCTGGATTCCCTGCTCCGCTTGTACCGAACGCCGCCGACCCTCGAAGCCGAACGGCCTGGTGACAACTCCAACCGTCAGGGCACCGATCGAGCGGGCCACCTCGGCGACGATCGGAGCTCCACCGGTACCGGTTCCGCCACCTTCGCCTGCGGTGATGAAGACCATGTCGGAACCCATGAGGGAGTCTTCTATCTCGTCCCGGTGATCCTCGGCCGACTGTCGCCCGATTTCCGGATCGGCTCCGGCACCGAGGCCGCGAGTTGAGTCGCGGCCGATATCCAGCTTCACATCGGCATCCGACATCAGCAATGCCTGCGCATCGGTGTTGATGGCGATGAACTCGACGTTACGGATACCGGCGTCGATCATCCTGTTGACGGCGTTCACGCCGCCGCCGCCGACACCGACCACTTTGATGACGGCGAGGTAGTTTTGGGGGGTTGTAGCTTCGCTCACGATCTCCAGCTCCTATCTCAACCTGAACCTTAGCCCGAGCCCGATGTTTGAGTAGTAACTTCCTCAGAAGTCTCAACCTCTGGTTGAGGGTTGGTCACCGCCGGACGGACCGGGGAAACGAGATTGATCGATGCCCCCAAGGGAACCCCGTCGCCTAGGAGCACGGCCAGCGTCACCGCCTTCTGCGCCATGTCGGTCGTAGCCCCAAGCAGCACCTCGTGCCCCAGCACCCTGGCCACGAGATCGGATTCGCCGCCGGCTACTACCAGACCGGTCTTGAGTTCGACAGGTAGGGCTGCAACGAACTCCAACGCCGCATTTATCGCAGGATCGTCGATGGTGTCGCCGGGTTGGAGCGCAGGCGCCTCAATGTCGATGTACGGCTCCACGAGGCGCTGGCCCCTGGCAACGACAGCCCCCTCGGGTGAGGCTACCAGCCAGGTATCGCCGCTCTTCACTCTGGCGATTGGAATGTACTCAACAACGATTGCCTCGACCTGGCGGGGCCAGACGACGCGGACTTTTGCCTCGGCGATCCAGGCATCCTCTCGCAGCTTCTCTTCGACGCCCCCGGCTCGGATCGAGATCATTGCAGCGCCTTCCTCTACGCCCGCCGCATACATGATCCCAGCCACATCCGCGTTTGCAGCGCCCTCGATGGTGATCGCCTCGACGGCAAGCCACGACGACTGGAGCACCGCAACTACCAAGCCGGCAACTATGGCGACGCCGAGTAACCATATGGTCCAGCGAAGCCGCCGACGGGCCCCAGCTTCTTGCACCTCACGGCGTCGCCGTGCCAGGCGAGGATCGATGCCTTCAGTCACGATGACACTCCGAAGTCTCCGACAAATCTCACCTCAGGTTCGAGAACGATTCCGGCTCGCTCGGCAACGACATGCTGGACGCGGTGAACAAGGTCGAAGACATCCTGGGCACACGCATTGGCATCCGCCACGAAGAAATTGGCGTGTCGATCAGAGACTGCGACTCCCCCGACCCGGAGACCTTTGAGGCCCAGTTCATCAATGATCCGGCCGGCAGCGTCACCGGGCGGATTCTTGAAGACACTGCCCGCGTTGAGGGTGCCGCCGGGCTGGTATTGCTTGCGCCATGCGGTGATCTCCCGCATCAGAGCCTCTGCCTCCTCTTTCGGACGAGCGATGGTGCGAAAACGTGCGCTCAATACGATGTGATTGGACTGGAGACGGCTGTGCCGGTAGCCGAGCTCGAGGTCCCCTGTATCTTCATGGGTCACCTCACCGGTGAGTAGGTCGAGGATGACGGCTTCGATCAGCCACTCGGCGGTATCCGACCCGTGCCCTCCTGCATTCATTACGACCGCTCCCCCGACCGAACCCGGGATTCCGACATAGAACTCGAGACCGCCGCGGTCGGCGGCTGCGCAGCTTCGGGCGAGACGGGGCAGCGCGACCCCGGCGCCGGCAGACGCGACGCCGTCGACAACAGTCACGTCGTTGAACTCACCAACCAGGCGCACCACCAGGCCGCAATACCCGGCATCGGAAATCACGATGTTCGAGCCCCGTCCTATCACGAGACACGGCAGTTTGGTGGCGGAGACAACCCGGCTCAATTCGTCCCGGTTGGCCACTTCGGCGTACCAGGCTGCCGATCCACCGAACTTGTACGTCGTCGTGCCGGCGAGCGGATAATCGGACTGGACCAGCCCCTCCCTCTCCAAGGTCTCGAGACTCACAACCGATCCCCGAGAGCAGCGGCTATGTCGTCGGCAATGCTGTTCACATCACCGGCGCCGAGCAGCAGCACCAGGTCGCCTTCTTCGAGTTCGTCGACGACCTTTGCAGTCACATCGTGGATCGACGGCACATACCGCACGTCGCCTCCTGCTGCGCTCACGGCATCGGCAACGAAGCGGCCGGTTACTCCAGGTTGCGGAGGCTCGCCGGCCGAGTACACGTCGGTCACAACGATTCGATCAGCGGTAGCCAACGGATCACCGAAGGCAGGGCCGAGCGCAGCAGTACGGGTATAGCGGTGCGGTTGGAAAATGGCCCAAACGCGACGCCAGCCTCCCAGCCGGCCTGCGCTTATCGTGGCCGCCACCTCGGTCGGATGATGGGCGTAGTCGTCGATCACCGTGACGCCGGCGATGCGGGCCCTGGTCTCAAATCGGCGGCGCACGCCACCGAAGGCTGCGATCCCGCGAGCAGTCTGATGGGGGTCGTATCCCAATTCGGCGAGAAAGGCGATCGTCCCCGCCGCATTCAGCGCAATGTGGATGCCGGGACGGGGCACCCGGACATCAACCATCGTATCCGGGCCGGCGAGCAAAAAGGAGACCTGACCTACGTCGTGCACGAGGTCTCGGATGTGCCAGCGGGCCCCGGGGCTCTGACCGTAGCCGACTACATCTGCACGTTGGGCAAGTCGCTGCACACCGGGATCATCGACACACCCCACTACCGGCCCATCTGTCCGGTTGGCGACAAGGGCGAACGCCTCTTCGAGCGCATACACCGTCTTGTAGTAATCGAGATGGTCGGCTTCGATGTTGGTGACGAGCATCCCGTGCAGATGGAGGTGACGAAAGGTACCGAACGCCTCGTCGGCTTCGAGAACGAAGACATCAGGGTTTCCGATGTGAGCAAAGGTGTTCTGTGCGACCATCTCGCCCCCAACCAGGAAAGTCGGGTCGATCCCCGCTCCCTCCAAAGCGGCGACGGTGAGACCGGTGGTCGTCGTCTTGCCGTGCGTACCGGCAATTCCCAGCGCGGGCATCCTGTAGGTGAAAGCGTCGAGCAATGTAGGACGTTCCCAAACCACTATGCCGTGCTCGGCTGCGGCTCTCAGCTCCGGGTCGCTTGCAGGCACAGCCGACGACGCGACAACAAGATCGGGATCGCTCATGCGCTCCGGCCGGTGCCCTACCCAGGTCTCGATGCCGATATCCTCGAGAGCATCAAGCACCCGGCTCGGCTTGAGGTCCGAGCCCGTAACGGCAAACCCGAGTCCGGCCATCAGCTTGGCCAATCCACTCATGCCTGCGCCGGCCACACCGACCATATGAACCCGGGAGAACCCCTCGAGGGTCTTCTGCTCATCCATCTACAGCCTCCCGAAGCGCAGCAGCGATCACCCGAGCCGCCGCAGGCCGGCCGTGGCTGGCCATTGCCGCACCCATGGCGGTCCGACGCGCCGAGTCCACTATCAACTGGTCGATGACGATCGGTACCTGATCGATCTGCGTTTGCGGTATCTGGACCAGACCCCCCGCAGCCTCGAGTTCCGCAGCGTTTGCCGCTTGATTGGTCCCCAATCCCAACGGAACCACGACTGCGGGTGTACCTGTTGCCGCCAGTTCATTGATCGTCAGCGCACCGGCCCGAGAGAGAACGAGATCGGAAGCGGCGTAGAAGAGCTCCATTTGATCCTCGAAGGCGATGGGACGCCAGACGATCGCAGCCCGACTTGCCTTCTCTTCTACGTCGGCATGATGGGGCCGGCCGGTCAAATGGATGATTGCCATGTGGTCTGGTTCCATCGACCTAGCCAGAGCCTCGGTGACCTCATTGAGAATCTTGGCCCCGAGGCTTCCACCAAGTACTCCCAGCACCGGCCGATCGTCGGGTATCCCATAACGATCCCGCGCCCTGTTCCGCAGCGTCTCCCGATCGAAGCGCGCAAAAACCGACCGCAGCGGATTGCCCGTGAACTCGGCTCCCTTGAGCTGGTTGCGGGCGGCGGCGAATCCGACGAACACCCGGTCGGCCCGGCGTGCGACAAAACGATTAGCCAAACCGGCTCTAGCGTTCTGTTCCTGTACGAACACACTCGCCCCCACTCTGCGTGCCGCCAGGGCCGCCGGGACCGAGACGTAGCCTCCGAACACGATGCACGCTTTGGTCGCACGTTGTCTCATCGTGTCACGCATGGTGTTTCTAGCCCTCCACACGACCCTCGGGATACCAAGATTCTGCGGAGCGAGTGATCGTTTCAGTCCGCGGAGCTCGACCGGTACGAAGTCGAACCCGGCAGCCGGGACGGCCCTTGCCTCGATGCGATCGCCCCCGAAGAAGACGATTTCGCTGTGGTCGACTCCTGAATCCACAAGAGCATCGGCGACGGCAAGCGCGGGAAAGACATGACCACCCGTGCCGGCGGCGGCGAAGGCGTAGGTCACGTTCGCCGACCCGGCTTGGGCGGTGCCTTGGCAGACATTCTGGCAACGTTGATCAAGACCCCCACAACGAAGAGATTCGCCATCATGGCACTGCCGCCGGCGGAGACAAACGGAAGAGGCACGCCGGTGATCGGCAAGACCTTGACAACGCCGCCAATGTTGACCAGCGCCTGGAACGTCAGCCAGGCGACCAAACCCGTGGCCAGCAGTCGGCCGAAGCTGTCCTGTGCCCGGTAGGCAATTGCGATGCCAACCATCCCCATCACCAGGAAGAGAGCGATGACCGCTAGCGATCCTGCCAGACCCGTTTCTTCACCGATGATGGAGAAGATGAAGTCGCTGTGCGCATTGGGAAGAAACGACCAGCGCGCCCGGCTCGCCCCCAACCCCACGCCGAACCAGCCACCGGTACCGAGAGCAACGAGACTCTGATGGGCGTGGTAGCCATCACCAAGGACGTCGGGACTGGCATCGAGGAAAGCCGTGAGCCGCTCGAGCCGGTAAGGCTCGGCAACCGCGAGCAAGCCTCCAGCAGCCAGCCCGAGCGTAGCGAGGGCGAGGATGTCGCGAATACGGGCACTCGAAGCGAGCAGCATCACCAGCGCCGATGCAGAGACCAGGAAGGTGGTCCCGAAGTCAGGCTGCAGCAACAGCAGCCCGCCGATCAGCCCGAGTGTTGCGGCGATGGGCCAGAACACATGACCGAAGGAGCTCAGGTAATTCGATTTCCTTGTCAATACTGTGGCAAGCATCACGACAACCGCGAATTTGGCGAACTCAGACGCCTGGATCGTCACCGGACCCAACTCGATCCATCGCTGCGCGCCGCCGCGCACGTCGCCGAAGACCAGGGTCGCAATGAGCCCAACCACGCCGACCACAAAGATCGGAACAGCGGCACGCTGGTACCAGCGGTAGGGGATCCGGGCCCCGACAATCAAACACACAAGCCCGATAGCAGCAAACAGAACCTGACGCTTGAAGTAGTAGAGGTTGTCCGCAAATCCCTCGCGGATTGCCAGCACCGACGAAGCCGACAGCAGCGCGCCGAGCCCGATGATCAACAGAACGATGACCGGCAGCAGCAGGAGTACCGAGATCCGGCCCGACCTCACCTCGCGACGCGCGCCGTAGGACCGTGCCTCGCTGATCGGCGTGACCCTAGTTGCCATGGCGCTCCCCCTTCCGTTCCAGTACCAGTTGAGTGAACACTTCCCCGCGCTCTCCGTACGACGTGAACATGTCGAAGGAAGCACAGCCCGGTGCCAGCAGCACCGTATCGCCTGGTTGCGCAACCTCGTCGGCAATCCTGACTGCGGTCTCCATGTCTGCTGCGCCGTGGAACCGCTCCGGCTCCGCTATGGCCGCTAGCTCGTCGGCCGCCTCGCCAATCCCGATGATGGCGCGCACCCGGTGCTCAGCCACGATCGGGGCGAGATCGAGACCCTTGTTTCGGCCCCCACCGATGAGGACGACCGATTCATAGGCACGCACCGAAGCGACCGCAGCGTGCGGATTGGTCGCCTTGGAGTCGTTTACCCAACTAACCCCTTCCCACCGCCCAACCAGGGTCCGCCGATGCCGACCGGGCACAAAGGCCGCCAGCGCCTCTCCAATCCCATGAGGCGTAGCGCCGAGATGGCCGGCGAGTTCCGCGGCCACAATCAAATCCACGGTGTAGGCGTTATCGAATCCGGGATCGGGGTACGAATGACCGGCGATCTGCAGCGCACCATGTGATCGGCCCGACCCGCCCGGGGGCACGCGTGACCCGCTGACCGGAACCCGCCGCGACCGCGCCGGTTGCACTGCACCGGCCGCGCCCGGATCGTCTGCATCGAACACCAGAAGGTCATGTTCGGTCTGATTGGCAAAGATCCTCTGTTTGGCTGCGATGTACTCAGCCAGGTTGCGGTGCCAATCGAGATGATCCGGCGCGATGTTGAGGATCGCGGCAGCGCGCGGATGGAAGCAATCAATGAAGCGCAGTTGGAAGCTGGAGGCCTCGATGACCAGCGCCTCGGGAGGTTCGGCAACGAGGTCGGAGACCGCAGTGCCGATATTGCCCGCAGCCTTCGCATCGATCCCCGAGCGGACGAGCATGTCGGCGGCGATCGACGTCACCGTTGTCTTCCCGTTGGTTCCGGTCACTGCTGCATACGGAATGGTCATCTGCGCTGCGGCGTATTCCATCTCGCTGATCAGGGGGATGCCGGCTGCGAGCACCCCCGGAATCGGTCCGTCGTGCTCCGGAAAACCGGGGCTGGTGACAACTTGATCAATGCTATCGAGGATGGTTGGATCCCAGTCTCCGCTGTGCACCTCGAACCCTTCATCGGAGATGGTCCGACGGTCGTAGAGCACGACCTCATCGCCGTTGGTTCGAGCCAGCTTGGCCGCCGCAATCCCGCTCACTGCGGCTCCGAGAACAAGGGTTTTCACGGCAGGACACCCCCGTTGGTGTCCCGTAGAAAGTCGGCGTAGAAGATGCCGACTCCAACCGCGACACTGAGCCCGGCCAGGATCCAGAATCGAATGATCACGGTCGTTTCCGGCCAGCCCTTCATCTCAAAATGGTGATGAATCGGTGCGATCCGGAATATCCGCTTACCGAAGACCCGGAAGGTGAACACCTGAAGTATCACCGACACGGTGGTCATGGCGTAGAGCCCGCCGAGGAAGATGAGCAATAGGTGGGTGTTAGACAGCAATGCCAGCGCAGCAAGCGCGCCTCCGATCGCCTGCGAGCCGGTATCGCCCATGAAGATCCGGGCCGGGGCTGCATTCCACCAGAGGAAGCCGAGGACTGCACCGACGACCGCTCCGGCGATGATGGCGAGATCCAACGCGCCGGCGACGCCGTAGAAATCTGGGTTCCTTGATTGCCAGAAGGTAATGAGGATAAAGGCACCAAAAACCAGACTTCCACTGCCGGCGACGAGACCGTCGAGACCATCGGTGAGGTTCACGGCATTCGCCGCAGCGGTGAGCAGGAAGAGCACCAGCAGTGTGTACACCCAGGGACCGAGATCGATACCCAGCCCGCGGGTGAGGGAGAGCTCCGTGCTTGTTCCCAGGGAGATCGCCCCCCAGGCAAAAAGCACCGCCACCAGCAGCTGACCGAGGAATTTCCACCGCTTCGACAGACCCATGTTCTGCTCCCGGGCGTACTTGACGAAGTCGTCGAGGAAGCCAATGGCCCCCATGCCCACAAAAGCCATGAGCGCCAGCCAGCCCTGCCCGGAGAACAGCGGGAGGATGCGCAGATTGGGCCCAGCCCCCCATTCCCAGACACGAATGTGAGCCGCGATGAATCCGATAACGACTGCGAGGATGATGACGATGCCGCCCATCGTTGGAGTGCCTCGCTTGTGCTGGTGGCCTGCCACTTCCTCCTGAATGAATTGACCTATGTTGCGGGCGCGCAGAGTCCGGATCGCAATCGGCGTCCCAAAGATCGCGATGATGAAGGAGACTGCGCCCGCGATGAGAATCGAGATCATGCTGTTGCCTCCTCCGCCAGCTGCAGGGCCAGTTGCTCCAGGCCGATAGCGCGCGAGGCCTTGACCAGAACAACATCACCATCGTTGACGATCTGACTGACAATGTCGTGGGCCGCCTCCGGATCGGGGACATTGCGGGCTGCGGAGCCTGCCCCGCGAGCGATACCGGGCTCATCGCCAACGGTGATTACAGAAGCAAATCCGAGCGCGTCGGCAAGCCTGCCGATTCGCTCGTGCTCGGCAACCTCCACCGGGCCTAGCTCCGCCATCATGCCGAGCACGGCGACGTGCCGTCCCGGCATTGCGGCAACTGTCTTGAGTGCTGCTTCCATCGAATCCGGATTTGCGTTGTACGCATCATTCACGACTGTGAAGCGCCCACGGTGGATTTCCATGCGCCAGGCCGACCCGACGGCGTTCCTCATTCCCGCAACCAGGGTGTCGAGGTCGACGCCGACGGCGATTCCTGCGGCAACTGCCGCCGCCGCGTTCAGGGCCTGATGCGCGCCGGCTACCCGGAGTACGACTCGCGCCCGCTGCCCGTCTGCGGAGAGGTCGAAACTCGGATAGCCGCTGTCGTCGATAGCGACCTCACCGACGTGCACGTCGGAGCTCGCTTCGGTGCCGAAGGTGATAGTGCGCCCGGGGAAGCTGCGGTGCAGGCGCCGCTCGCCGGCGGGTATCACCGCTGTGCCCGATGCCGATAGGCCTTCGATGAGCTCGTACTTGGCATCGGCAAGGTCGTCGGTGGTGCCGAAAGTCTCGAGATGCACAACTCCGAGATTGGTGATGACCGATACGTCGGGGCGAACCGCCGGCATCAGATAGGTGATGTGGCCTCTTCCGCGCGAACCGACCTCGGCGACCAGGTAGTCGATACCTTCCGGTGCCCCGAGGATTGTCAGAGGCACTCCGACCTCGTTGTTGAACGAACGGGGGGATGCCCACGCGTTGGGCAGCGCGCCCGCCAGCAGGTCCTTGGTCGACGTCTTGCCTGACGAGCCGGTCACTGCGATCACCGGAACCGCGATGTCATTGCGGGCGATCACCGCCAGATCTCGCAGTGCCGCCAGCGTATCCTCACACTGAATTCTCGGTACGCCGGATACGTCGCCGCGGCTGGTGAGCACCGCCGACGCGCCGTTCGCAATTGCGCTCTCGACGTACTTGTTGCCGTCGACCGAATCTCCGATAACAGCGACGAATAGCTCACCAGGTCGGGCCGATCGCGAATCGGTACCAACACGATCAATGAAGACTCCCCGGGCATCGAATGCCGGTGCTCCGAGCTCTGCGGCAAGCTGCTCCAGGGATCGTCGCTTCATGACTGCGTCCCGGTCAGGGCTCGTAGCTCCTCTCGGGCTACGGCCGCATCGTCGAATGGCACGACTCGATCGGAGAACTCCTGGGAGTTCTCGTGCCCCTTGCCCAGGATCAGCACTGCATCGCCGGCGGTAGCAGCCCGAAGACCGATCCGGATTGCCCTTCTTCGGTCGAGTTCGACGGTTACTCCATCGCGATGACCAATCCCAGACAAGACTTGTTCGAGAATCACCTCAGGGTCTTCGGATCGTGGGTTGTCGGTCGTTAGCACCGTCATGTCGGCGGCGGCCAGTGCGGTGCCCATCAGCGGGCGCTTCTCCTGGTCGCGGTCACCGCCGGCACCGCCAACGACGATGACTCTCCCGACAATGAGGCTCCTGACCTCGGCGATGACGCTCGCGATGGCGTCCGGAGTGTGGGCGTAGTCCACGACAATCCACAACCCGAGCCCATTGGCGACCGAGTTGTATCTGCCGGGAATCGGCGGCATTGTTGCCAGTCGCGCCAGACACCCTTCGATTTCCCATCCCTTGCGCCAGGCACAAGCGAGCGCGATCGCAGCATTGGCGACATTGAATCGCCCGGCAAGGGTCGTCCTACCGCGATACCGACTCCGTTCGATTTCGATCGAGAAAGCACTTCCGTCGGTGCTGTCGGGGCCGTGCTCGACGATAACGTCGCAGGTGCGGCCCGTTCCGACCGAGATCACCGGCAATTCGGTCTCCCCGGCCAAACGAGCCCCCCAGTTGTCATCGGTCCAGATCACGGCGGTCGGCGCCCAGATCGGGGAGAACAGCTGCGCCTTGGCCCGGTAGTAGGCCTCCATCGTGCCGTGATAGTCGAGGTGATCCTGCGACAGATTGGTGAATGCGACGACGTCGAACCGGCAACCGTTGACCCGCCCCATGTCCATCGCATGTGACGACACCTCGATCGCCACGTCGGTGATCCGCCCTCCATCGGCGAGCCGGCGCAGGGTTCTGTGGAGATCACTCGCCTCAGGGGTCGTTCGCGGCGAAGCTTCGAGGCCTTCGAGGTTGGCGCTGACGGTCCCGACGACGGCCATATTGTGCGATTCGCTCGGAGCCATTGCTGCGAGCATGTGAGCAACTGTGGTCTTCCCATTGGTGCCGGTGATCCCCGTGAGTGAGAGGGATTCTGCCGGCCTGCCGTGAACCTCGGCGGCGATCCAGCCCAGCGCTTGCCGGGTGTTGACAACCTGCAGGTACGGGATGTCGACGTCGGGTGGTTTGTCGACGACAACGGCTTGCGCTCCCCGATCAATCGCAGTCGCCACAAAATCGTGCCCATCGGCATGCAATCCGCGAATTGCTACGTAGAGGCTTCCCGGTGTCACTGCCCTGCTGTCGATGTGGACGTCTCCTACCAGAGCGTCCCCGCAAAGTTGCACCTCCGGAACGGCAAACTCGATCGCTTTCGCAACCGACGCAAGCGAGATAGTCCGGCTACTCGCCATCAGGGGTCACACCCAACGCTTGCAGAGCTGTCTCGGCAACCCGGGCGAATACCGGTGCTGCCGACACGCCACCGAATTTCAGCTCGACGGTTCTGCCGTCTTCCTCGATTTCCCCGTGCGGCGAATCGAGCACGACGGCGATGACGATCTCAGGATCATTGATCGGGGCGATCCCGATGAACGAGGCAATCCGATCTTCCTCGCTGTAGATGCCCTCCTCGAAGATGAACTTCTCTGTTGTGCCGGTCTTGCCTCCGACGGCGTAACCGGGAACGGCTGCGCGGTGACCGGTGCCATGCTCGACGACGGCATGGAGCAGACCCCGCATCTGCCTGGCGGTCTCCTGCTGCAGTACCGGCCGCCGACTCGGAACCGTCACCTCGAGCGAACCATCGGGGTGAATCAGCTCACTTACGAGATGCGGCTGAACCCATATGCCGTTGTTGGCGATGGTGCCGAAGACAGCAGCCATCTGCAGCGCGGTCACATCAACGCGGTAACCGATTGCCGTCGAAGCCCCGGCGGTCGCCGAGACCCAATCGCGAACCGGTCGCAGCAAGCCGGGCACCTCGCCGGGGATCGCATCGCCCGCGGTCTTCCCAAGACCAAATGCCTCGAGGTATTGGTAGTGCGCCTCGTTGCCGAGTTGCTCCTGGATCATGATTGTGCCGACGTTGGAGGACTTGGTGATGATCTCGGCAACACTCATCTTGCGCCCCTCGGTGCGATTGACGTCGGTGTAGGGCTCCTCCTTGCCGTCCACCTCGTATTCCGCTGGCACCCACCAGGTGTCCTGCGGCTTGATGAGGCCCTGATCGAGAGCGGCGGCCACGGTGATCACCTTTGCTGTTGAGCCGGGCTCGTAGACGTCGGTCACGGCACGGTTGCGGACCGCAGCGGCATCGATCGACTGGCGATCGTTCGGGTCGAAAGTAGGAGCGGTTGCCATCGCCAAGATCTCCCCTGTCCGGGGGTTGAGCACCACGATCGTGGCCGAATCTGCACCCGTATCTGCCACCGCCTCGGCCGCAGCCTGCTGCGCCACATATTGGATCTCCCGATCGATGGTGGTGCGGACGTCGATACCTGCGGTTGCGGGCTCCACGAGCAGCTCTCCCAGCGGGATCGGGTTCCCCTCGGGATCCCGCTCGAGGATCTGTGTCCCGGGGGTACCGGTGAGCATGTCGTTGTAGTACGCCTCCAGCCCTTCGAGCCCTTCTTGCGTGTCCTGCTGGACGAAGCCGAGTACCTGCGCGGCAAGGTCTCCCGCCGGGTACACCCGGTAGGGCTCGGTACGCACGTAGATGCCGTCGAGTTCGGTGGAGCATGCGTCGGGGTCATCGCCATCGCGACACTCGGTCACTGCATCTATGGCAGCTTGCAGGTTGTCCTCCTGGTCGGGCGAGATGTACTTCGCCACGTAGGCGAAGCGGGCATCGGGCCGATCCAGCCTCTCGATCAGATCGGCAACCGTCGCCCCCACTAACGGTGCCAGCACCTGGGCAGTTCCCTCGGGATCTGCGACGAGGGAGGGGTCGGCAATGACCGTCGGCATATCGACCGTCACGGCCAACTCAATGCCGTCCCGATCGAAGATCGTGCCGCGTTTGGCTGCGATGTCCTCGACCCGAATCCGCTGATTCTCTCCGTCTTCGACGAAGGTGGCCGCTTCGACTACTTGGACCTGGAAGAGGCGATACCCAATGCCGACCCAGGCGAGGATGAAAACAACGCCAACGAGGACGACCCGCAGGTCACGGAGGCGCCAGGTTGGGCGCAACATGTCAGCACCCCGGCGGTGCCAGGAGCCCGTTGTCTCCCAGGCCGCCAGCGATCGGCCGGTCAGATACTTGGTTCGGCGCGCCGCTCACCACAGGGATACCGCCCGATACCCGGTTCATGGTTGTGCGCTCAAGATCGCCGCGAGTTGCGCCCACCGGTAGTCGGGGTCGAGTTCGTCGACGCTGACGACCGGCACGGAAAGGGCCACCCGTTGCTCCGGATAGATCATTCCCAGATCCGATATCTGATCCTCGAGCAGCGCGGGATCCTGGATCTGGGCAAGCTCGTAGCGGAGTTGCCAGTGCAACTCCTCCTGGATGGTGATCTGTTCCTCCAGTTCCTGGATCTCGAATGCAGAATGGTCGAGGGAGATCCGGGAGTAGATGAGACCAAAGAAGGCGATGGTCACCGCCATGGCAAAGATGACCCAGTGGCTGATCTTGGTACGAGGCCGGCGGGCCTTACCCGCAATGACCTGCAGCGACGGCTGATCGCTGTGCTTGGGATGGGCGAGGGTCATGAGCCCACCTTCTCGACAACCCGGAGCCGTGCCGACCGTGCCCGTGGATTGGCGGCGATTTCCGCCTCTTTCGGACGGAGGGGTTTGCGGACGGGCAGCCGAAGGTCGGCCACCCGCCCACAGGTGCACACGGGGAAGTCGGGGGGACACTCACAGCCCGCAGTGCCGGCTGCGAAGCGTCTCTTGACGATGCGATCCTCGAGCGAGTGGTAGCTGATCACCAGCACCCTCCCGCCGGGACGCGTCCAACGGATCGCTGCCTCAAGACCAAGCTCAAGCGAGCCCAGTTCGTTGTTGACTGCGATCCTGATGGCCTGGAAAACCTTCTTGGCTGGATGCTTGCGACGCCGGACGGCAGCAGGGACTGCAGCGGCGGCTGTTTCGGCAAGCTGCGTCGTGTCCACGATGGGCCGGGCCGCGACGATGGCCCGGGCGATTCGCCGAGCCAGGCGCTCTTCTCCGTAGCGCCAGAGAATGTCAGCGATGTCATCCACCGGCCACTCGTTGACGATTGTGTCTGCCCCGAGTTCGGCGTCGCGGTCCATCCGCATATCGATTGGTCCGCGACGCCGATAGGAGAAGCCACGCTCGGGCTCATCGAGTTGGTGGGAGGAGACACCAATGTCGAAGAGGAATCCATCGATGCAGGAAGTGTCATCAGAGGTCACCTCCCGACAGATCTCGGCTGCGATCTGATCGAGAGAAGCGAAGTTGGCCTGAATGAGGCGCACCGCCGGGGCGACCGGGCCCCGAGCTATCGCGTCGGGATCCTGGTCGATCGCCACGATCTCGAGTCCCGGGAACGCTTCGAGTAAGGCTCGGGTGTGTCCCCCTCCCCCGTAGGTTGCGTCGACCATCAGTCGCGGCGATACGGGTCGCATCAACTCGACGACCTCGCTCACCATCACCGGCTCGTGATACTGGTTCTGAACCATGGTCAGTCCCCCGGAGCGCTGGCGCCAAAGTGGAAGCGGGCGGAGTAAGGGGCCTCCCAATTGGCATCCGAGGGACTGACCGTGAGCCAGAACCAGTGTGTGTTGTATCTGTTGTCAAAGTGCGGCGGGTCATATTTCTTGACCGCCGGTTCCGATCGGCTGCCCGACGTTCTGGAAGTACTCTCCGGCGATCTCCTTCTCGCCGCTCCAGACCTCGGTCGACCAGACCTCGACGAAATTCCCCTGGCCAAGCAAGGTGACGTCCTTGTCCAGGTTTGCCCAGTCCTTGAGCGCATCTGAGATCGGAATTCGACCTTGCTTGTCGGGGGTGGCCTCGGTGCCGGTACCGAGGAAGATGCGTCGGAACATGCGCCCTTCGCGATCGGTGGAGGGAAGATTCATGACCCGCTCGTATTCCTTCTCGAAGGCCGGGGGGGTCCAGACGGAGAGGCAGCCTTCCTGGCCGGGAGTCACGTAGCAACCGTCTTCCAGCTTGGCTCGGAACTTACGAGGCATCACCAGCCGCCCTTTGGCGTCGAGTGTGTGTTCGTACGTCCCCAGAAACATGGAAAACGCTCTCCATCTCCGACATCATCTCCCACTGCGCGCCACCCTAACCCACTTCGCGCCACTTGACAACCCTATTCCACCCCCGAGGCCCCCCGAAACCCACAAATAGTTCGATCGACCCACCACCACGCCCCCCAGCGCCGGCGGATACGATGTCGCTCACCACTAATGGACGTATTGCGACGAGATCAAGTGCTGGCCTACCGCCTCCGGGCTAATCACCTGGGGGGCAACCGATTGCCGACGGGTTCGTTGGCTTTGGCGGCTCGCAGCGGGTTGCAGGACGGGTCGCCCCGATCGGCGCTGCTATCACTGGCGGCACGGGTCAAAGGTGTCGGCCGTTGCGACTGGCAGGCGGATGAGCTGGCGCAGGTGTTCGGGCCACGAGGTGCGGTCTATGTGGTGCCGGCGGACGATGTTGGGGTCTTCACCCTCGGCCTACTCCCCCGTAGCCCGGCCCGGGTTGCTGAGCTGGAGGAGGCCGCCCGGCAGGTTCATGAGGTGCTTGGTGGTGCTCCCATGCGTCAGGCCGATGTGGTGGCGGCACTGCCGGAGCTCGGCGGCACGAGGGGGCTGCGCTGGGCGTCCACTCTGGGAACCCTCGTCGCTACCTGGGATACGGTCGACACTATCGTGCACCCGGCCCCGGCTCCGACCATTGCACCCGAGAAGGCACGCCTCGAATTGGCCCGTCGGTTTTTCGAGTATCTCGGGCCGGCGACTGTGAAGGATCTGCAGTGGTGGCTCGACGGTTCCCGCACCGATGCGACAGAGACCCTGGCTGCCCTAGGTGACGACTTGGTGCCGGTCGTTGTCGAGGGCTGGGAGCGCTTCGTTCTAGCGTCCTCGCTCCCCTGTCTGGGCCCTAGCCCCGACCCCGACCT
>Ga0180436_10000659_pt1 | contig 34932 bp, 21 predicted proteins | sample SS_ome_2_FD_132434 | JGI IMG/M metagenome (GOLD analysis project Ga0180436, IMG submission 132434) | Hypersaline lake sediment archaeal communities from the Salton Sea, California, USA - SS_3_S_2 metaG | ecosystem: Environmental > Aquatic > Non-marine Saline and Alkaline > Hypersaline >... | reverse complement strand
TCTCCGAGAAATCCAATTCTCGCTGCATAGGGCATATCCTCCTTTCTATCATTCCACTAAATGGATATGCCCTTTGTGCTTGTCCCCCAAACACAATTTTACACACAACAATTTACACTATAGGGCTTTGCGAGCCCAGCCGGACAGGTAGTGAGATCGGTCAGGTCTTATGCTGGTGAAGGTTTAGGATCATGAAGATGCGTGCGGCTCAATGATCACCTTGATCGATTCCCCGGCCTTTTCCACCAGCTTGAATCCTGAAGCAGTCTCTTCAAGAGGAAGGCGATGGGTGATCATCTCGGCCACCGGCACCCGACGGGAGCGAATAAGTTCGATCGCCTGGATGCAGTCCAAGGGAGCGGCACCATAGGAAGGGAGAAGGGTGATTCCGTTGCGCCAGAAATCATTGACCGGCACGGGCAGCTCGACGCCCGGGTCAGTGGGGGCGAAGAAGAGGACCGTTCCGCCCCGGTCAACGCATCGAAGCGCCTGGGAGAAGACTGACACGAGCCCCACGCAGATGATCACCAAATCGGCCAGCCTGCCGTCGTTGGCCTCGCGCACGCGCGCCGGAACGTCCTCATCGGCATGAATCGCCACGTCCGCCCCGAAATCCTTTGCCGCCTTGAGGCGATAATCGTTGATGTCCGTAGCGATGATCCTACCAGCGCCCAGGGCGCGTGCAAGAGCTATGTGAAGAAGCCCGGAGATGCCGCTGCCCAGGACCAGGACGCTCTGCCCCGGCTTGAGTCGGGCCATCCTTTGCCCGCGGACCACACAGCCTAAAGGTTCCACAAATGATCCCTCTTCGAAGGAGACCTCGTCGGGCAGCAGGAAAGTGCCACGATCCACGTTGAGTTGAGGCGCGCGCAGATATTCGGCGAAGCCGCCCGGATCGAAATTGGTGGTATGCAGAGTGTCGCACACTGTATGGTAGCCGTTCAGGCAGTAACGGCAGGTGTTGCAGGGAATGTGGTGGGAGACGAAGACCCGGTCGCCGACTTTGTACTTGTCCACACCTTGGCCGACCTCCACGATCTCTCCGGCGATCTCGTGACCCAGCACTATGGGAGCTTTCTTGATGCGGTACCATTCCATCACGTCGCTGCCGCAGATGCCGCTGGCTATCACCTTGACCAGCAACTCGCCGGGGCCGATCTTCGGCTTCGGCATCTCTTCGATTCGAACGTCCTTGTTGTTGTAGTACATTGCCACCCGCATGATATCGACTCCTTCAAGGTCTCAGTTTTCTGCAGCCGCCCGTTCGGGCTGGAATGGCGCAGTCTGCCAGCCAGGGGCTGGTCCGCCTTCGGCGGAAAGCCTGCGGCTACCGCTCGCGGTATTATCTCTCCACCTGCGTCCCCCTCGCCGTAAAACGGAGAGGGGGACAACAGGGGTTGAGGTTAGCCGGTCTTCGTCTCTTTGAATATGTCGTGCGCCTCCTTAGGCGTCGCCTTATCGTGCACAACGGCTCGCAAGGCTCTGGCCACAGCTACCGGACGAGGATTCTGCCAGACGTTCCTGCCCAAGTTTATGCCGATGGCGCCCTTTTGCATTCCGTCATAAACGAATTCGACTACCTCCAGCTCGGTTTCGCACTTGGGCCCGCCGGCCATGACGATGGGAACCGGACAACCTTCCACCACCTTGTCGAAGTCCTTCTCGCACCAGTAGGTCTTGACCACCTTCGCCCCCAGCTCCGCAGCGATGCGACAGGCCAGGGCCAGATAGCGGGCATCCTTGGCGCCTACCTCCTTGCCCACGGCCGTGACCGCCATCACCGGTATCCCGTAATCCTCGCATTCGTTCACCAACTCCGCCAGACTCAAAAGCGTCTGCCTCTCGTGATCGGTCCCCACGAAGATCGAGATTCCCACAGCGGCAGCATTGAGCCGGAGGATCTCCTCTATGGAGGTTGTGAGACCCTCATCGGCCAGATCTTCCCCCACCATACTGGTGCCGCCGGAAACCCTGAGGATGACCGGCTTGTCCAAACCCGGGTCCACCGACGAGCGCAAGACCCCTCTGGTCACGAACAGCGCATCGCAATAGGGCAGAATCGGCTTTATGGTCTCGCCCGGCTTCTCCAGACACCTGGTCGGTCCCTGGAAATATCCGTGATCTATGGGCAAGAAGAAACAGTGGCCGTCAGGTCCGATAAGCCGGTTCAGCCGGTTTTGCATTCCCCAATCCATGTCAACTTCCTCCTTCATCATCAGCGGACGATCTCAATGAAACATTTTTCCCAGCACAAAGGAAAGTCTACTTCTCGGGCCGGACTACAAGATAGCCTTTATCAATCAGCCAATGATGGAATTGATAGGTGGTATACCTGCAATCGACCTTGCATATCTGCCTTATCTTCTCGTATTCGTCGGAACCCTCCTTTTGAGCATCCAGCTCCATCTGAACCGGACACCTCACCGCCTTGCAGAATTCTCGTCGCTCGTAGTCCACATAGCCTTCGATTGGCATAACTTTTCCCTCTCCTTATTCATCCACCGCTGTCACGGGACAGTGAGACGCTAGTTCCTTCAAGCAAACAATAAAGAGAATAGCTCGCGGTTTGTCAAACGAAAACGTGCGGTGGTTGGACCCACAACTGAAGCTTCTTCACGCCGGTTTCTCACAGACAAAAAACGGCCCTTCTTTGGTGTATTTCCGCCCAGAGAAATCCAACTCGTACAGACGAGTCTTGAGATTCAAGTCTTTCAGAATCTCCAATATTCTGCGCAGTTCAAACAGCCCCATGCGGTGCTTGTCAAGCTCCAACTGGAATTCACCCTCCTTTCGGATCAGGAAGACCAGATGGCATTCGAACTCGGTGTCTTCGGGATCGGGATCGTAATCGTTCTCGACCAATACGATCTCGACGTTCCCTTTTTCGTGTTTCTTGAACCTGGTCTTGTTCTGTTCGAACCTCTCCTTGATATTCTCGAGATAGAACAAAAGCAGGCCGCCGGGCTTGATATGGGCGGAGAGATTCCCTAAGGCTTTCTCCAAATCCGAATAGGTTAAGTTGTACTGGATCATGTCCATGGCCATGACCACGTCGAATTTCCTATCCAGTTGAAAGGTTCGCACATCCCCCAGATGATAGGCCAGCTCGGGATTTCTCCTCCTGGCCAGCTCAAGCATCTTCCCGCTTGCGTCGACCCCCACGATGCCGTAATCGTTTTTCAGAAACAGATCGTGATGTCCTGCTCCGCATCCCACGTCAAGGATCTTGTCTCCGGAGGTTTTCTTGTGCTTCTCGATCATCTTCTTGACGAAGTTGGTTTCAACCGGATACTCCTCCTCGGATACCAGGACCTCCCAGGTCCAGGCCAGTTGGTTGTAAAGTTTGACATTACTCATTGAATCATCGACGGGTTTGCAGCTCCTTGAATACGTACGGGTTGATTCTATGGCTTGCTCTTCCTAAAGTCAAGTTTTTTCACCAAGGAACCCTTATAGGGAGAAACCAGTAGATCCGGCACAGGCGCCTGACCCACGACCGTCGACCATCAGCTTTTCATAAGCATAGGGTTTCTTCTCAACTGGATGCCACTCCTCACTCGATCCGGTAAAAAAAACCTTGACTTTCTGACCCTTCAGTCACAGTTTTGCATCAGCTTGCCATAAGCTCTTGGGATTTCATTGGGGGAGGGATGGTGAAATCGAATCTCATCAGGATTTCTTCATCGACGTGGTGCGTCCGAATCGTCCTTCTTCTCCTAGTTCTCAGCCTCTCTTATGAGTTTTCAGCCTCGGCCGATCTCTCACCTCCTGCCTATCTCACCGCCATCAGCGATCAGGAGGGAGAAGTTCCGCTCTTCTGGTTCTGTCCGCATCCCGACACCCTGGAAGTCGCTTATCATTCGGGAGCCATGTCAATTCCCTTCTATGTGTCTGCCACCTGGCAGGAGAATTGCGTGGCCGTCAGGATGAATTCTCCTGCCAGTCCCTTCCTATTGGTGAGGTCAAGAGTTTATGTCTCCCGTCAGGGGTTGCCTTTTGATCCCGGGTATGATTTCCGCGCCCCGTTTTTCGTCACCATCAACCAAGATTCCGCGGGCTTGCCTCGGAATCCGTTTCTGGACTCGGTCTTGACCTCAGCCGCTGAATCAGACAGCCTGTCCCAGGGCGAGTGGGTGAATATCGAACACAACGTCTTGGTTCGGGATTCTCTCTTCTGGATCGTCTTCCACTGGCTGGAGGGATCACCCCTGTCACCATTGGTGGGAATGGACGATCTGCCGAATGCGGGCAACTCCTATTGGGGCATGAGAACCTTCTTCCATTTCCACTGGCATCCTGCTTACCGCAACGCCATGATAGAGGCGGAGATCGCCACCAATCCAACCGTCCAATCGGACTTGGACAGCTTCTGGGTTTACCGATCAGATGATCCGGACTCAATGATTCATCAAGACAATTTGATCGCCCATGTTCCGGGAGACCGGTTTCACTATGCGGATTCTGAGGTGGTTGAAGAACAGTCATACTTCTATAGCGTGACCTGCTTCAACTCAGGGTATCAGAGCAGAGCATCCGACACAGCAGGGGCAATCCCCAGGAGGGACGCGGTGTTGGAAGCCGACAAGGAGGGATTTTCTGTCTACACTACTGCAGGTCAGCAGGTCTTCGAGAATTTGACCTTGACCAATTCCGGAGGGTTGCCTCTGAGATTCAGGGTTCAGGTGAACTTGGAGGAAAAGGACTGGATGGGCGGGTCGGATGCTTTCGGCTACACATGGACGGACGACAGTCTCGGAGAGGATCTCGAGTTTTGCTGGATAGACGCTGAGAGCACGGGGGTGCGAATCGGGGAGAGCGGCGACGACAACGAGCAATACGGCTTCTTCGATCTAGGTTTCTCCTTTCCTTTCTATGGCGAGACCTTGGAAAGCGTTAGAATCACCTCCGACGGATGGCTGAGCTTTTCGGATCTGCTTCCCTGCTCCACCGATACCTTCCGCTGGTTCATTAATCATCCTCTGCCCTGGCTCTGGGGGCCATACTCGCTTGTGGCGCCCTTCTGGGACGACTTGAAGCTGGTTGACAGCTCGGCCATCTACTTTTACTCATGCGCCGATTCTACGATCATATCATGCATCAATATGCATCATTACGGTCAGTCTAACAGGGGACCTTACACTTTCCAGACCATCCTTACGCCCGACGGCGAGATCACATTTCAGTATCTTCATATCGATGACTCCGATTACTCGGCAACCGTTGGAGTACAGAATTATGACGGCACGCTCGGTTTGGGCATTTCCTGCGACCACCAGTATCTGCACGATTCGCTGGCCATTAAGATAAGACCAAGCTGGGGTAGGTTAGATTCTATGCAGGGTACGATTCAACCGGGTGAGAGCAAAACCCTGAATCTGATCTTCGATCCGCTATCCTATCTCCGGGGAGTCTATCAAGCTGATCTGCTTATTGAAGCCTGGGACAAGAACCATCAATTGGAGACAAAGATCATCCCCCTTACCTTCAGCATCGACACCACCACGTCTGTTGAATGGACAGATGCCGGAAGCCCCGACGAGATTGTCCTGCTGATGAACTATCCCAATCCGTTCAACCCCACGACGACCATTCAGTTTGCCGTGGTGGGCGGGAAGGGGAAAGCGGCGGACGGCGGACTTGTCCTGAGCGAAGCCGAAGGGCTGCGGACCACGGACGTCTCTCTGAAAATCTACAACGTCCGGGGGCAGTTGGTGAGGACTCTGGTGGGAGCGGAGACGATGTCCGGGAGGTATCAGGTGGTTTGGGACGGAAGGGATGATCGGAGGAGAGAGCTGGCAAGCGGGATATACTTCTGTAAGCTGGCGGCAGGCTCTCACTGCATGGTGCGGAAGATGGTCTTGCTGAAATAGGCCGCGTGAAAAGATCCTCCGGTCCAAATCGCACTCGGGTTTTCTGTCCCCATCTCTCGCTTTGCGGATAAAAGGAGTCCCGACCTGGTCGGGACTCCTGAAAGCCAACACCGCTTTTCTGCGCCTTGCCGGGGGCGACTGGAGACTCTCCAACGCGCCGTCGAGCGGACTACTCGATGGACAACCGAGCGTACTTTGCAATCAGTTTTGATTTTTGATTCTCGCTCAGAAACTTCGGCGCTTTCTTGGCGAGAAAGGCTTCTCTCTTTTTTGCCGGCTGCTTCTTCTCCTTTGCCACCAGCTTGTCCAGGTCAAGCCCGCTGATCTCCAATGCTGCCTGGTTCATAAGAAACACGCCCTTCTCCACTTTTTCCACGACCAAGGGTAGAGCGTCTTTTCCCAGCTTCACGATTTCCCGGTAGGGCTCGTTATCCGTGTAGTCCTTGGGCCTGGAACTCATCTGGATCTTCGGGTCGCGGATCACCTTTTGCCATTTAGCATACAAGGCATCAAACTTCTTCTTGATTTTCTCGGACTTCGGCATGATCGTTCTCCTTTGCAGCTTCAAGTTATGCTAGGTCGAGGTTCGCGGTGGGATCACTTTTCTCATAGCATTTGATGAAGTATCCATAGGAACCACCCTGCATCTGGATCTTGTCGTGGCAAATGCGATCGAGACCTCCGCACTTGCTTTCGTGCCAGTCACAGTCATGCGTCTCTCGCGATCCGTGAGTGCAGTCGTTGGGATTGGAATTATTGGCCCATAGAGCAACCTTTCTCTTCTTGTACTCCCGCCGACAGTTGCTCGACGGTGTCCACCCGTAGGATGCATAGAATGCATCGAAATCTGCGACCGTGTACCCTGGCCACAACCACTGGTTGGTGATGCCCACACTCCACGCTATACAATTATACGACCCGGTCGCCGGCGCGGTCATGTTAAAATTCCGCAGGTTGGGGAAATACCCCACGAATTGCGCTCTCTTGGCCGCGGACGGTGCGGTTCCCAGCGGGACCACCGCATGGCACAATCTCTCGGTCCAGGGGTAACCTGAACCCTGGTTGTTGCGCCAGAAGTGGGTCAGACATTTGCCGCGAATGGTGAGAAGCTCGAAGTTTCCTTTTCGCCCGAAATTCCCCTGGATGAAGGAGGGCATGTAGGTAATATGATCGGAAAACAGCGCTCCTTTATGCCAGGGATATCCCGGCGTGTCGTTATCTCGCCAGTAGTGCCTTAGCCTGGTGCCTTCCCTAACCACCAATTCAAAGTTTCCGAAATATCCGAAGTTGCTTTGAATCAGCGTCGGCGCCGAGGTAACGTTGCTGCCGAAAAGCGGGCCGGTGTGCCATGGATAGCCCGACGCATCATTGGCCCGCCAATAGTGTCTCAGCCTGGTCCCTTCCCTGACCACCAACTCGAAGTTGCCCCGGTATCCGAAGTTGCCCTGGATCATGGCAGGGGCAGAGGTAACGTTGTTTCCGAACAAAACCCCCTTGTGCCAGGGATAGCCTGATGTATCGTTCGCGCGCCAGTAGTGTCTCAGCTTGTTGCCTTCCCGTACCACCAACTCGAAGTTGCCCCGAGCCCCGTAGTTGCTTTGCAGCAGCGCCGGAGCGGATTTGACGTTGCTGCCGAACAGAGGCCCCTTTTGCCAGGGATAGCCTGATGTATCGTTCGCGCGCCAGTAGTGTCTCAGCTTGTTGCCTTCCCGTACCACCAATTCGAAGTTGCCCCGGCCTCCGTAGTTGCCCTGGATCAGTGCCGCCTCCGACTTCACGTTCGTGCCAAAGGAAACACTCCTGTACCAGGGGAAGGCAGCAGGGTCATCGTTGTTGCGCCAGTAGTGCGCGAGTTTGTTGCCTTCTCGAATGACCGCTTCGAAATTGCCCTTACTTCCGAAATTTCCCTGAATCAAATACATACTTCCCTCCTTTCTTATGAGCATCAGGTTTCAATTCATTGAGACACTGCCAAGTGATAGGGAGATGCATGATGACCCCAGACTCACCGAGACTTATCCCCTGGTTCCCTTGCGGAGATAAATCTTGGTCTATAATGCTTTGCTGGCGCTCTCCGACCATAATATCCAGAATGAACCGGCAATTGTCAAGCGGTTTTTTAGAAAAATACCATATTCTGGATCGCATATTAACTATGTGTCTACGGGAAATATCATATGCTCGTGGCTTGTGAGTGGTACTTGTGGCCGCGCCAGGGAATCGAGGACCCTGCCCTCTGCTTAACCCGCGCCGGCGTAAACCGATCCCTGGAATCCGTCGCCGCGCAGTAGACCGGCCACCCTCCTGAAGAGCACAAGTGGGCGAGGTCATCCAAGACTCTGGAATCGACCGAAGGAAAGAAGCCGCCAATGCTGTGTTCCTCTCGAGACTGAAATCGCTCCGTTACATCGACCTGATGAAGTTGGCTCTGTTGATGCAGGGGCGGCCTGCGTGGAACCTGCCGTAAGACAGTCAGTCCGACGAACAATAGAGAAGCCGAACCTCTTAAGCTGGAGATTCGGCTCCTCATTTGGCGAACGAATGGGAGTGATCACGGTCAGCTTGGCGGCGGGCCGCCTTTGTACAGATAACTCACCAGGTAGACGATGTCACCGACGTTGACTATGCCGTCACTATTGGCGTCTCCGGCCCACAAAGGATTAGGGGCAGTACCGTTCTTGTATAGAAAGCTCACCAGATAGACAATGTCACCCACGTCAACCAAGCCATCGCTGTTGCAGTCACCGCGTACAAAGTCTGGATTATATGTAAGTATTTCCACGTCGTCGATGTACCAACCTTCAAACTGTGACCAGTCGTAATCACTGAAGAACGGGAATCTGATTTGAGCGGTATCACCAGCGTACTCGGACAGATCATAGGTTTTCTGCACCCAGTCGCCGCTCTGGCCGGTCAGCATGCCCAGCTCCCTCCAACCGTCACCGGGGTTTATCTCACAGAATGCATAATCCATTCCCGACTCGATGTAGTGCCAGGTCCAAAACTGAAGTATTTGGCTTTCACGAATCAACAACAGGGGACTGGTAAGATAGGCGGTGAAGTACATGTCGTACAGCCATACATCTTCATTACCGCAATACCAGCTGTGGTCTCCCGTGTGACTTCTGTGAGTGGTAATGTGCCATTCATCGCTGGTTCCGGAGTGAGTCCATCCTCCTTCGCCGCTCTCCATATCATCGAAAAAGCTCAAATCTCCGATAGGGAAGAGGAAAGAATCGACCGATGAATGTTCATTCCCAACCAATGTGAGTGAGAGCGAAGCCAGGTGCTCGCCGGGGCATGCTTCATCAATTGCCAGTTGATATGGGATCGTCGAGCTCACCACAACTCCCGCACTCAGGTCTCCAAACCAGGAGCTGTCGGCCATGATGTCGATGTATGGATCATCCGTGTTCAGAATACCATAAATATCCTCCCCATTGCCCAACCCCCTGTTCTTTATGGCCAAGGTTAGATCCACCGTGTCACCTGGATCGGCAAAACCATCACCACCCGGAATGTCAGTTATGCTTCTCATGTAGTACTCTATTACGGGCGAACCAACCGTAACCGGTAGTTGAGGAGACCAGGTTAATCCGCCATCTGCTGTGATATGCAGATCGAAAAGGATTACATCCCGGTCAGTGGCAGTTGAGGACACATCCAAGCTGAATTCACCCGATAGAGTATCATCATTCGACATGTCTCCATAAGTGGCTGTATCATCTGAAATGGCGTCCACCAGGCTGCTCGAGGTGGATAAGGAACCGACCACCGCGTAAGCGGTCTGGTTGCCGGAATTGGTCAGATTAATCCACATGAGAACGGTCTCGCCGGGATTCACTACTCCATCATTGTTACCCAAAGCATCGTCTGCCACAAAACCGCATTCAACGATTTGTGGTCCGGTTGGTACGACAGCGCAGGTACACTCGTAGGGTAGATGGTTGTGCCCGGTGACTGTTACGTTCAGGTCTCCGATGGTGGCGGGCGATATGGTGAACCGGACCTGTCCGTTCGCACCGGTCGGCTCTCTTTGAAATATCTCATTCGCCTTAAAGATGCAGACCGAGGCATTGGCCACCGGCTCATCATCCGAGCTGATCGAAACCACGAATTCGCTTTCACCGACCACAATGGTATCGGGATGATTGACCACCGGAGTTGATGGCTCAAGCGTCCACAGCCACATCTCGGGATCACCGAGGAGAATCAGGCAGAGGCAATTCCAGCGGTAGTCGTTGGCCATTTGGGCGTCAGCGGCATACCTGACCTTCGAAGCAGCCAAAGCCACACCCAGCCGGGGCTCGGAGTCCAAAAACACCTGGTCAAAGAAAGCCTGATCAAAGAGATCAAAGCTGCCGTAACCCGGGAAGCATGGCGAGTACCAACCATATCTGGAGTTGCCCACGAAAAAACCGCCGCCATTGGGAGCATTCACGAAACTCTCGGCGATGCAGTCATAGTCTATAGCTGCAGGCCAGCATCCACTTGAAAGAAAGACCCCCGTGTATTGGAGGGCATTGGAGAGGTTGTAGAAATCAGTCGCGTAGATTTCATCCGGACCGGAACACATATGGTCATACCAGGCATGTCCGCAGTGGTTGGCAATGTTGAAACCCTGATTGAGCGAGTCGATCACAGCACCGGAATGCAAGTTTCCCAGCCTCTCGTAGAGTTTTACCACCGGGCCAAAGCTGTCGGGAACATAACTCTCCTCGATGATGTCCTTGGCGATTCCCTGATCCGTCTGGGGATCCGGGTATTCCGCGATGAACAAACCCTTGGTCTGATAGCCTAAAGGAGGAGTGTTGGTATAAGTAAGAACCTTGTTGACGAATCTCTCCGCTTCCTCGATGGTACTTGCCGGTGCCCTTCCCACAAACAGGTCCGGCAACAGATCCAGGCTATCCTCCGGCTCCCCATACCAGGAGTCACCGTCGTAGTTCCAATCGCCGTCCAGATCCGAGTAGTAGAGATCAGCCGGGATGTCTTCGCTTAAGCTCTCCAGCTCTATATGCGCGTATCGGCAGGGGATCACATCGGTATCTCCTCCCAGCAAGACCCAGACCGTTCCCGAATCCTGATAAGCGGTCTTTAGGTAGCTTCTGATCTTCTCCGCCAGATCAAGACCAGAATAGTTTGAGTTTATCCAGGAGGTGGTTCGGATGGCACCAGGAATTCCCTTTTGCCTTTTCCAATCGGTCAGCGGCTGAAAAGAGGAGACGAACTCATCCCCGGTGATGATCAGATACTCAAGATCGGATAAAGATAATCCCTTTTGACCGTATCCTATAACATCCTCCGGATTGACCACCAGATCCTGACAGATCTTATTATAGGTCAATTGAGCTGTTTTGCTTCGGCGGGGAATTCCTGTTGTATTGTCGATAGGCTGCGTTACCAGTTGGAAATTGATATGATCATAGAATTTCAAAACACCTGAAGAAGGCAGATACTGAACCGGGAAAACCTGCAGCATGGCAATCCTCTGTCCACCCAGCGATCCTGTCCCCACGTATTTGATTACATTCTCCGGATAGGGTGAGGTGGAACCATAAATCAAAGCATTGGGTTGAACAAAGGCACCCGGCTTGGCGTCCTTCTTCATCGGCACGGGTGGCTGGGCAGGGTAGATGTTATAGCTTCCTGAGATATCGCTCACATGGCATGAGGTCAACTCCACTCCGGTTACCTGAACATTGTCCGGTATGGCCACATAGACGTTTCTCACCGGAAGGGCAGGCTCACCGATTCTATTCATCAGATGAGCATCAGGGAGCTTAACCACATCATAGTCGGCTGCCCTTTCGAACGATAATTCTCCCAGGGAGAAAGAAAGCCGGGCTGAATGATCTGTCGCTACAGCTGACCCATTGGGGTAAAGCAGCAGCAAGGACATCACACAAAGCAATAGGGAAGATCTGATTCTCCAGCCGATCATGACACCTCCTTGTTTCTGACGTGTTTGATTAGTAAAAGGACATCACACAAAGCAATAGGGAAGATCTGATTCTCCAGGCAATCATGATACCTTCTTGTTTCTTACGTGTTTAATTAGTAATCGGTTTCAAATTGATCCGATATAGAAGTTTGTTCAATAAACCTGAAAAGGCAGACGCTTGGGGGCCCTGTTTTGCAGTTGGTCTTATTGATTTAAAAAACCAACCCCTTGTGTCCTGCAACTGCATCCCAACAGATGGATATGCAGGAGCAACTCGCACATAATCAATGTAAATGATTTGTCTTTCCAGACAAGAACAAGCAGCAAAACAGAATGCATACAAAAGAGAAGGGCCGAACCTCAAGCTAAGAGGCTCGGCCATAGCTTTCATAAGTGAATACAAGGCGGCGGACCGCGGACGGTCGGCGGAAGTTTGTTTTGATTTCGCTGCGGACCGTGGACGATGGACTGTGGACGGTTTTATCTAACAGCTTGGAGGCGGGCCGCCTTTGTACAGATAACTTACCAGGTACACGATGTCACCGACGTTGACTATGCCGTCACTATTGGCGTCTCCGGTCCACAAAGGATTAGGGGCGGGACCGCCTTTGTATAGATAGCTCACCAAATAGACTATGTCCCCCACGTTTATCACACCGTCTCCGTTGGCGTCGCCGCGGATGGAGCCAGTAGATTCAGTAATGGTGAGGAGGGTGTCGACCGGAAGGCTGGTCAACTTCTGCACGGTTCCGGAGGGCCAGGCGATCACCAGACTGTCCACTGATGTCAGTGTTCCCATCCCGAATTCAGCCGTCAGGGAGTTCTGCGACATGTAACCGGATCCTCCCGAAATCTCCCGTATCTGAGAGAGAGTGCCGGAATGCGCGCTGACTCTTGCACCAATAGCAGATTTGTTGGAGAGGACTCCCACCAGGTTCACGTGGAGCCAGTGCTTGGCAGAGCCCTTCTGGTTCAAGAACAGACTGTTGGGACCCTGCAGGTTGCCCACATAGAGATCGAGATCACCGTCGTTGTCACAGTCTCCCAAGGCCGATCCGCTCCACATTCCCAGATTCAGGAGAGGACCGGAGGTCACGTCGACAAAGGTCCCGCCACCGTCGTTGCGCATCAGCTTGTTCTCGGCCAGAAGCGCGCCATCACCTTTGGCCAGGAATAAATCCAAGTCGCCGTCGTTGTCGTAATCTCCCCAGGCCACGCCTTTGCCGTTTCCGCCATCCGCCAGCGGACCGCTGGTTACGTCCGTAAAGGTCCCCCCCCCATCATTGCGCAAGAGCTTATTCCCGGTGTATTGGTTGGCGAAGTAGAGATCCAGATCTCCGTCATTGTCATAATCCCCCCAAGCCACCCCCTTACCCTTCTGTGCATCCCCCAAAGGTCCACTGGTCACGTCCACAAAGGTCAGTCCGCCGTCGTTTCGGAGAAGCCTGTTGGCACTGTTCCAGTTCACGATATAGATGTCCAGGTCGCCGTCATTGTCATAATCCCCACAAGCTACAGTCCAACTATTCCCCGTATCTCCCAAAGGACCAGTTGTGGCATCCACGAAGGTTCCGCCCCCATCGTTTCGGAAGAACTTGTTGGCGGCAGCATCGTTGGCCAAATAAAGGTCGAGATCGCCGTCGTTATCGAAATCGCCCCATGCCACACCCATACCGCATCCCGCATCCCCTAAGGGTCCACTGGTTGCGTCAACGAAATTCCCCCCACCGTCGTTTCGGAAGAGCTTGTTGGCGGTTCCGCAGTTGGACAGGTATAGGTCCAGATCGCCATCATTATCATAGTCTCCCCAAGCCACCCCCGAGCCGCCCTCTGCATCTCCCAGAGGTCCGCTGGTGGCATCGACGAAAACTCCACCTCCCTCATTCCGGAAAAGTTCGTTGGGATACCAACTATGCGTCAGATAAACATCCAGGTCGCCGTCCCCATCATAGTCGCCCCAGGCAAGGCCCGCGCTGTAGTTTGTGTTCTCACCCAGGGGAGGATAAGTCAGATCAACCCAGTCGGCGTTAAATGCAGTGAACGCAGCCTGCAGGTCTGGTCTGGGGCCGATCTTCCCTGTCCCAGGCGAAACCTGAGGCGTGCCCGTGTTTATCAGAACGGTTCGGAGATAATGCGGGGAAGGTGGATTGGCCGAGATATTTGCCTTCCAGTATCCCACGCAGCAGGCAACCGCACCCGCCACGACGGGAGAAGCACTGGAGGTCCCATCGAAGTGCTTTCTGTACCAATAGTTGAATCCTTCGGCATTGTATAGGTCGCCGTATCCTGTGGTGGTCACGTTCTCACCCCAGCCCTGAAGGTCAAAACGCTTCCCGAAACTGGAGAAGCTCATTTTTTGAAGATCTCCTTCAGGCCAGGTGCCCCCGGTATAGGCGCCTCCCGCCCCCACGATGATAGCACCCGAATTGCCGTACCAGGTGAGATAGTCTGTATTTTGGTAGCCGTTCCCGCCTGCTTCAACCACGTGAATTCCGTTGGCGACAGCATTCTGTATTGCAGCATAGACTCCGTTGAATGATTGAGGATTCGGAGAATAGTCCAGCCACCACTCGATGGGAATGTAGTCCGTGCCGCCGTAAGTGTATGCCCATTGCTGTTCTAAGAGAATCACGTCGCCCGGGGAAAGAGCGGCAATCGCATAAACCATTGCTCCAGGGACATTCCAAGAGGTAGCATTCGGGTAGATGGTACCGCAGGTTTTCAAAGACGCTCCGTAGCAGATGCCTGTAGTCCCCCAACCATTGTTATCCGAAACCAGCTCGCCAATGACGGCAGTACCGTGGCAGGTGTCCGGAGCGGGAGGCGGGAGAGGATAGAAGATCGGATTCGGATTGATTTGCGATCCCACCGCCTTGGTGAGATCGGCGTGGTTGTAATTCCAACCATACTCCAAATCACATATGGTCACGCCGGTTCCGTCTCCCCCGGTCTGGGTCCAGGCATAATCGGCGTCGATGCCCGTAGGAGCGGAGCTTGCCGAGCGCAGGTAGCCCTGACAGGTGTCACCGGTGCACGTAGCGTAGTTGGGGGGAGTGGGAAGAGGCGCAGGTTTAGGCACGGGCCGGGCAAGGATGACCCCGGGAAGCGCTTCCAACTCCCGGCTTATTGCCCATACATCCAATCCCTTGGGAATACGCAGGCGATAGATATTGTTCAAATTATACACAGGCTTGCCGGTATTTGCCTCGCCCCGAGACTGAATCTCGTCCAGCCTCTCCTCCGGGACGTCACAGATGCGCTGCCACTCGAACCAGGCAAGCCTCTGAACCACCCCATCCACGTCTGCCAAAGCGTTGGCTGCCAGATCGAACAAAGTTCCGCTACGAAGTCGCACCCTGGAATCCCGTGCAAACATGATCTCTATCAGGTCATCTTCGCTGGCGTAAGGCTGGCTGCTCGGGTTTTGCATCGAAGGTCCGGAGTCCGGATTGGTCGTGATATCAACCTGGGCCAGACCGGCTGGCGCACATAGCAAAAGGACTATGATCCCTGCCGAAATAGAGAGTCTTGAGAATAACATCAGATTCCTCCTTTGTTGGATTTGGGGTTTCCAAAGAAATCCTATGGAAGCAATTCTCCTTTCTCAGTAGTTTACATATCGTCAGAAGCCCTTTTTTGATTCACTAAAAGATATCGAAAGCTCAAGACCTTCTTATCTGGTTTTTTCAAGTGGGTTTGAATAGTCCCTCCGCTGCCGGGGCAGGGGTCGAGCCCCTGCCTCAATATATTAACGCCGCAACCCTACGATGGAATCCCCCAGGGATAATGATCTCTGTATACACAGTGCATACCTGAGGGTGAGGTAGCATGATCAACGGTGAATTCGAGCATCTCGGCCCCCGGCAGATACATCCCGTAGACTCTTATGGTGTATTCTCCGGGCGGCAGGTTGTCGATTCGGTGGTTCACGTCAAAAAGGCAAAGACAATCACATCACCCGCTGTCAAGGGATTCGTCCTCCTCGATCATGATAACTTTATCCTGAATGGTGATGTCAGCCGGAAGCTCGCCAGGACAGCAGTTGAATCCTGTGTTCACGTGCCTGAGGAGAACAATGCCCTCCCCATCATACTGATATACCATGCAGTCCTGATCCGGAGGAATACTATCTGTCGGGCCACCCTTGCCCAACTCCAGGCAGCCTTCGTAACCAATCAGAGTTCCGATTGGACAGGAGGGGGGAGGGCCGTCCTTGTAAAGATAGTTGACCAGGTAAATCACGTCTCCCACATTTACGATTCCATCGCAGTTGGCGTCACCGGCTTCCATCGGCTCCGGCGGGTGGCCGTTTCTGTAGAGGAAATTCACCAGGTAGACGACATCAGCAACATCTACTATTCCGTCTCCGTTAGCGTCCCCGGGGAAACAACCTGATACCTCCACCTCCTGCTCGTGCGGGATATAATTGTACTTGGTGACCGTCACCTGCATGCTTCCATCGGTGGAGGGTCGCGGGTCAAAGGTGATCCCCCCCGCAGGATCGGTGTAACCAGTCAGATACACCTCGCCCCTTTTCCAAAGGCAGACCAAGGCTTGATCCACCGGAGTGTGGTTGGTCGCGTCCCGAACCTCTATTGCGAATGACGAGGTTGCTGCCGCCGACTCGAGGGAACAGGTTACCTCGAAACTGTCCGGCTCGGCAGTCCAGATTGGCATCTCCGGCTCACCCAGGAGATTGAAAATCCATTCACAGTGTCTCTTGACGTCAGCGTCGGGGCTGGAGATGCCGAAGTGATGTTTGGCTTCCGCCAGCAACTCACCCAGATTGTACCGGTCACGGTTGAACAGGCTTACCCACCATTCTCTGTCCAGTGTCCCGGACAGGGAGGATGGATTGCCGCCATACGTATATCCGGACCGCGTGTTTCCGGTGAAAGCCACACCAGCACGTTCAGCATTGACCAGAACGAAAGTCTCAGCAATACATTCTTCATGATCCATGTGATTCAGATGGCACGCCAGGGAGACTATCACCGACGTCTGGCCGGAATTGGTCAGCGTGTTCACCTCCGGCTGCTCAAGGCCCCAACCGTGCCAATAGAGACCCATTCCCATGATATCGACGGCGCCATGGCCGGCATGATTGATGAGATTCTGCCCGGAATTCAGGGCGCTGACTGCTATCCTCTCGTGGTGGCCGACATGGCTGTCGTAGACCCTGGTCACGTTAAACCGTGCGGGAATCAGGGTGTCAATTGACTCCTTCAGCAATTCGGTGCAGGTGGTCATGTCCAGATCCATTCCTACTAACAGGATGTCCAAAGGATAGCTCGTCCTGGGTGGATCTTTCTCGTATTTGAGGACTTTGTTTATGAAGGTGTTGATCTCGGCCGCGTTTTCCACGGGAACCCTGCCCACGAAGACCTCGTGAATACCGTCGTCGTCGTAATCCGAATAGTACTGATCGCTGGATGCGGCGTCCAGATAGTAGTATCGGTATGCCATCGGGATTGCCGGATCCTCACCGCCGAGGAGAAAGTAGATGGTGCCCCAACTCGAATTGGCGTCAGCAACGAAGCTCCGGATTTTTTGGGAATCGGCCCCGCTGTAATTGCTGTAAATCCAGGCTGTGGTGATCACCGTGTCCTTCACGCCTTTCTGAGTATGCCACTCAACCAGAGGCTGAAAATCGGAGGCAAGGGACGAGGAGGTGATGACCACATGGTCAATGGGTCCGGATGGTGGCAACATCGAGGTATTCAACCTGGCGGCCGAGGTCAACTGGACACCGTGCGGGTCCTCCGCCAGCCCCCTGGCCATTCTCTCGTAAGTCCGCCTGCACCTCTCCGAGATCCCGGCCGGCAGGTAATCGCCGCATTCGTGTCCGCTCGTGCCCTCGATTGACAGGGTGATGGACTTATACAGTCTCAGACGGCGTTCTGCGGGAACGTACTGCAGGGGATAAAGCTGCACCACAGCAAAACCTTGGCCTGCCAAATCGGCCTGACCGGTGAAATCAGCCGGACCTGGGGGATAGGGTTGGCTTGCGGAATAAGTGGCGGGTTCCGGCTGGACGAAGTCTTCATCTGCCCAAATGACGCCTGTTCTCACGGGCGGCTGAGTGGGGAGAATAAGGAACCTGCCCGGAACCAGGTCGAAGGCCGATTCTTCGACCTGCAATCCTTCGGCTTTCATTCCGTGAGGAAGGGGTATCTTCACCTCCTTCGATGGTAACATCGGCTTTCCCGAATCGGCGAGCCATGCCGCCCCATTCAAGCCCACCAGGTCATATCCCTTGACTTTCTGGAACCAGAGCTGCTCCGTTGAGAATTCGACAGTACAGTAAACTTGCCGACTATGCTGGGAAAGTGCCGGCTGGCACAACTGCAAGCTGAGTTCCATGATCAGGAGCCCCCACAAGAATCTTCGCTTGGGCATCCTGACTCTCCTTTTCACTCACCGTTTCTCGTTCTGGCGGGTGCGGCCTGACACAACCAAAGAAGCATCGGAAAATCACGGCCTTCCTACCTAATCCCCCAGGGATAATAGTCTCTGTGTACGCAGTAGGTGCCTGAGGGGGAGGAGGCTAAATCGACGGTGAACTCAAGTATCGGCCCGCCCTGCAGATACATCCCGTACACTCTTATGGTGTATTCTCCGGCCGGCAGATTGTCGATCCTATAATCCACGTCAAAAAGACAGAGACAGTAGCATCCCCCGTCCTCCAGGGACTCGTTCTCCACTATGGTGATGGAATCATCATCGATGGTGAGGTCAGCCAAAATCTCGGTGGGGCAGCAGTTGAATCCCGCGTTCACATGCCGAAGCAGAAGAAGGCCCGCGCCGTCGCACTGATAGGTCATGCAATCCTGGTCAGGCGGAATGGTGTCCGTGGTTCCGCCCATGCTGAAATGCTTGCATCCCTGGTAGCTGACCAGAAACCCGATAGGACAAGCGGGGGGAGGTCCATCCTTGAAAAGGTAACCGACCAGGTAAACCATGTCGCCTAACTCAACCACTCCGTCGCAACTGCAGTCTCCGGCCCATGGGGGCTCGGGGGGCGGGCCACCCCTGTAAAGATAGGTTGCCAGATATACCACGTCACCCACGTTGATCACCCCGTCGGCGTTGACGTCTCCCCGATTCTCCGTTGTGGTATTCTTGACCGCCGGGGCGAACGGCAGGGGATCGTAGTCGGCAGCCAGCAACCGGGCGGAGTTAGAGAAAGCCAAACAGACCAAGACCGATGCACATAGGCCCAAAAGGAATGTGGTAGGTTTCAGCATGAGGACCTCCTCTCTCGGAAGGTTATAGCCTCTTTGTTATCATTCTAATGAATCCCCCAGGGATAGAAGTCTCGATGAACGCAGTGCGTTCCTGAAGGCGACGAGCCAAGGTCTGCGTTAAACTCGATTATCTCCGCGCCCAGCAGATACATGCCATAGACTCTTATGGTGTATTCCCCGGGCGGCAGGTTGTCGATTCTGTAATCTAAATCGAAAAGGCAAAGACAATCGCATCCCCCGCCGGGTTCAAGCGACTCATCTTCCGTTATGGTGATGACGTTTCCCTGGAGGTTTACGTCCGCCAGAATCTCGTCCGGACAGCAATTGAATCCGGCGTTCACATGCTCAAGCAGAAGAACGCCCTCACCATCATACTGATACACTATGCAGTCCTGATCCGCCGGAATGCTGTCCGCTGCGCCATCCTTCCGAAACTCCTTGCACCCCTGGTAACCGGTCATAGACCCGATTGGAGGAGAACAGGGCGGAGGTCCGCCTTTGTACAGGTAGTTGACCAGGTAGACCACGTCGCCAACGTCCACGATCCCGTCGCAGTTGGCGTCTCCGGCTTCCATCGGCTCGGGCGCAGCGCCGCCCTTGTACAGGAAATTCACCAGGTAGACCACGTCGCCGACATCGACCATCCAGTCCCCGTTGGCATCCCCGGCCAGATAACCGCCGCTGGTCACGGTTATCTGCGCAGAGTAGGTTATCTTATTGTAAGCGGTGACGACCAGATCCAGGGGGCTGCCAGCCGGTACCGGTTGGTCAAAATCAATCATGGCGTAACCGCTGGTATCGGTATATGCGAATCCGAGAAGCTGGTAATTGCGGGAGAGCGCACAGAGGGCATGCTGAACCCCGACCGCCGTAACCCCAAAGGAGGTCGATCCGGAGGCAATGGTGGGTTCGTGCTCCACCGTCATCGCCTCCGGCGTATCCGTGCGCATCTGCACGGAGACATCTCCGAATATATGGTAGGACTGGAATGTCTTCTCGCCCCTGGCGCCGTACAGATCGATGGAATAGCAGGCGCCGTTGTACATCACGCCCCCAACCGTGTTCAACACGTCGTTTACCAACAGCTCCGTCATCTCATGCTGCGCCGCCTGGGGTGAAGCGTAGTCCAAGTCCACCGAGGAGGCGTAGACCGCGATGGCGCCGATGGGATCACCGGTGACGTTGTTGGTGGCCCTCAGCCAGGCTTCGGGAAAGGCCTCAGCTATCTGGAAGTTGCCCAGGTAGGGCGCTCCGATGGACATGACCGGCAGCATGTAATCGTTGGTCAGAAGATAGATGCTGTCGGTGGTGAAGATGTCTCCGGGAGTGGGCGTGCCCGGCGGAATCTGGAACGTGGCTTCACAATCCGCATGCCCCTCGATTATGACTATGCCCTTCCCCTCGTTTATGGCGTTCATATACTCGGTCACCGGAACGGGGACTATCCCGAAGGGAGGTTCACCGTACTCATACAGTTGATCAACTTCGGTATAGTTGTAGCCCAGCAGCATCAGGCGCAACACTTCCACCAGCTCCCTGTCTCGCATTCCCATGTAGCCGTAGCCATCTCCCCAGGCGGAGCCGACGCAGGTTCCCTTGTGCAGCCAATCGCCCCCGGTGATGTCGCGCTCGTACCAGATGGTCCTTAGAACCTGGGTCCTGATATCGAAGACGTCGGCTGCCGAGAAGCGGCCAACCAGGATGTCGGGATAGCTGTCGCTCCCCTCCAGAAGCGAGTAGGATGCATCCGAGGTTGCCAGCCCATCGCAGAAATCTCGCGCAATCAGGAAGGAAGGGATATGTTCATAGTCCCCCACCAACTGCACGAAGGTCAGCCCGTCGCCCAAATCGTATTCGGTCTGAATGAATGCCTTGATATCGTCCGCCGTTGTGCCGATGGTCGCCACGTCGTAGAGATCGGTGGGAATCCCTTTCTGATTCTTCCAGTCGACATAGAGCTCGGCGGTATTCATGAAATCGCCGCTGCTGATCACGATCATCCTGCCGTGCTCGCCCACCGCGCTGTACTTGTGGCTTTCGTAGTTCAGGAAATGGTTCTCATAGATGTCTGCGAAATGCGAGTTGCATTCGCCGCTCTGGCGGAATTTGACGTTCTGATCACCGATCCCGACGCTTTTCACCTCCACAACCAGATGAGTATACACTCTCAGAGTCTGGGTTTGGGGGTTGTACCGGAAGGGATGCACCGTAACCGTGACCCCGCGGAAATCCCGAAGAATATAGGGCGATCCGAGCCTGACCAGATCCTGAGGGTAGAACCTGTGGGAGTTATACTCCTCCGAGAACTGGTAAGGGACCTCATCGGGATTCACATCACGAGAGATGAACCCCTTGGAGGGCGCTATCGGCATTTGATGCTCTACGAACTCGCTTTCGACCACCCGGACTTCCATTCGGGCATTATCCGGGATGATTATGCTTCGGCAGACGAAAGGAACATCCGGCATGCCGCTCTCCATGATATTGGGCTCGTGCCCAAGGAGGATCCGATAGTAGTCGCTGCCGCCGATCTTGACCTTCTCGGTGGAGAAGTCCCCGACCTGATAGCTGATTTTAGCCAGCTGATCACTGCTCTCCAGAAGAGTAATCTCAACGGCGCCGGCAGGCCGTGAATCCAACGCCAGAGCGCCCCCTACAAACAGGGCTATTAGCATCGCAAAAGCCAGCGCTAATGCAGTTCTCTTCCTCATGGCGGCTAACCTCCTTCATTTGGGTTCCGCAGGATTCTGTCACCGAATCTTCATCTGCTGTAGAACATAAGCGGGATCGTACGACCCGTTACGCAAATGATTTCATTTCAGATAGGGATATTGCTGCTTTCCTTCAAGAAACCGCCCAGATCCCCGTGCGCGTCGAATATGCAACGTCAAGGCGTGCATCGTGAATCGATGTGTACACTAGAGTCAAATATAATATATGTATCCAGCCGATCTTTGTCAACCCTTCTTTTGACGATTTTGCCGGCGCTCCGGGGGAAGCTGAGCAGACGGAAGGAACCAAAACAGCCGAACCTCCCGGGTGGGAGGTTCGGCTGAGATCAGAATCGGGTGTCTGCTTTAGGGTTAAGACAGCGGCGACGGGCCGCCCCTGAACAGATAGTTGATCAGATAGACGACATCCCCTACGTCGACCACCCCGTCGCCGTTGTTGTCTCCGGATCCCTCAAAGATGGGAGAGGGGCCGCCTTTGTAGAGATAATTCACCAAATAGACCACGTCTCCGATATTCGCCACGTAGTCTCCGTTGGCGTCTCCTCCCACGTAGGGAAGACAGACGAACACATAATCAAGCGCGTGCTGCCCACCCGGAGGCACCGGCACGTTCGTGGCCAGGTAGACATCCGGCCAATCGTTCACTCCTGCCACCAGCGTGAAAACGTCGTTATGTGTTGCATCTTGCCCCCGCAAGACCCTTATCTGGTATTCTCCCAGCAAGGGGAGCGAAATGGTGACACGGTCGGCCGGCTCACCGTTTTCATCCAGGATGTTTTGATAAGTGCCGTCAAGAATGGTGTTGAATTCAAGGCTGATGGAGTCCGTCATCGGATTGGTGACCATCAAATCCACCGCGGAATGCAGGGCAGTGAAGGTCAGGGTCTCCAGTACGGAGACCATTAGCACCACCTGGGTACTGTGCTCGATTCCGCATCCTCCGATCTCCGATGCGGTAATGGTGAGGTCATAGAATCCCGGTGGGGTGGTGGTAGAGGTGCTGATGGTCATAACCGAGGTACCGGTGGGAGTGACCGGGTTCGGATCGAAATCCGCAGTGGCGTCTGCCGGCAGGCCGGTGACGGTCAGGGTGCATGGGGATGCAAAACCGTCCACCGAGGTCAGCTCCACATCATAGTCTATGGCGTTGCCCGCCAGCAGCTTCCGGCGAGGCTGAACGGCCTCGATGGTGAAATCTCCCTCACATGAAATGGTGAACAGACCGTCACTCTGATCGCAGGGAGTGCCGTCGGCGGCGTCGCATATCCGCACCAGGCAGTCTTCCGAGGGAGTGGTGGGCACGGTCCAGGAGTAGCTGCCCGGACCGGCCGGGACCTTTTCGGTTTCGGTAATCCAGTTCGATCCTGCATCCGTGGAATACTCGATCTTCACCGAATCCATGCAGGTGGAGTTCCAGGTGATATTCTGTGTGCTCCCCACGATCCAATCCTCCCCGCCGTTAGGGGCGGTGACGGTAACAGCCTCGGTGGCTATCACGCCCTCGTCACAACACTGGCCGGACTCCCCGCAATCGTTGAAGGCCGATACACAGTAATTGTAGGTCGAGCCGGGAGTACCGCTGAAGTCGTCGTAGGAGGTCACGTCCGCTCCGACGCTGTCAAACACAGAACCGTCACGGTAGATGTAGAAGCCGAACTCATCTCCGGAGTTGTCCGCCCAGGAGAACTGAACCCTATCACAGATATCATCGCTGGCCACGCAATCGGACGGCGCGGCCGGCGGAGCCCTCCTGGTACCATCATCACAACACTGACTCGATTCACCGCAGTCATTGTAGGCCGACACACAGTATTCGTAGGTGGTCCCCGGGGCTGCGGTCAGATCGTCATATGAAGTGATGTTTGCCCCCACGGTATCCAAAGCCGAACCTCCCCGGTAGATGATGAATCCCGTCTCATCCGCGGAGTTGTCGGTCCAGGAGAACTGAACCTTATCACACAGATCGTCGCTGGCCATGCAGTCGGAAGGTGCAGCCGGCGGAGCCCTTCGAGTGCCCTCATCACAACACTGGCTGGATTCTCCGCAGAGGTTATAAGCCGACACGCAGTATTCGTAGGTCATCCCCGGCGTAGCGGTCAGGTCATCGTAGGAGACCACGTTCGCTCCCACGCTGTCAAGCACAGAACCGTCACGGTAAATGCAGAAACCGCTCTCGTTGCTCGAATTATCCGTCCAGGAGAAGCTGACCTTGTCGCAGAGATCATCACTGGCAATGCATCCGGATGGAGCGGCCGGCACCGCCTGGATGGTAAAGACGGCATCACTCTGATCGCACGGGTCGCCGTCCCGGGCATCGCATATCCTCACCAGGCATTGCGTTGAAGCAGAGCCGGGCACGGTCCAGGAATAGGTGCCCGGAGCAGCCGGAGTCTTCTCCACCTCGGTGATCCAGCTCGAGCCCCCGTTGGTGGAGTACTCGATCTTCACCGTGTCGATGCTGGACGAAGTCCAGGTTATGCTGTGGGTGCTGCCCACACACCACTCCTCGCCCCCGTTCGGCGCGGTGACGGTGACCGACTCCGGAGCAGTCACCTTCAGAACCACCTGGGTGCTGTGCTGGACCTGGGCTTTGGTGAGCTCGGTACCGGTGATGGTAAGCGTGTAGGTTCCGACAGGGGTCGCCCCGGTGGTGGTGACGTTCATGTTTGATGTATTGGTAGGGGTCACCGGATTGGGGGCAAACGATGCCGAGGCGCCGGCAGGGAGTCCGGTTACAGTGAGGGTACAGGGCGAGTTGAATCCGGCTATCGAAGTTAGGGTTACGGTGTAATCGGTCGACTGACCGGCTTCCACGGTTTGAGTATCAGGGGAAGCCTCGATGGTGAAATCGGGCTCTGGCGGCACTCCCACGGTGAAGCAGTTGGGTAGGTTGTCTCTGGGCACGTAGGTTTTCGCGTCAGCCCGGCTCCAGAGGAGCTGTCCGGTCGGGGGCCAGAAGGTGGTATCTATGCACATGGTCATGGTGTCCTCTATTACGTAGGTCAGGGTGGCCAGGAGCACCCTGTCACCTTCCCACCACCCCTGATCCTCAGTGCCGGTGGCAACAATGGACATGCGCGCATAAGCCCCGTCCGTGCTCACGTCCACCACCCGCGTGTCCCAATCCCGATTCGAGAAATCCCCTCCAATTTGGGCCATGCGGTTATGCATGATGGTGTCGGTTGGATCGGATTCGTTCAGGATGTGCCGGAATATGCTCCTGGCAAAGTCGGGGTAAACCCATAAGGTAGAGGTAGCATTCCAGTATGCGTCCAAGCTGCAGTACTTCGCAGGGTTGGTGCGCGTCCAGCCGAGCGGGATGACAAATCCGGCGATAGAGTCGTCCGGCTCCGTCTGGTCATGGGTAATCAGCAGGGGAAAACGTACCTGCCAAGGACCGGTGCCGGGGGTCTGCTCGCAGTCCAGGCAGATCATGGTCAGGGTATCACAATTGCCTCGATCGACGGTGTCTTCAGGGCACTGCGCGTATACCGAAGAGAGCCCCGGTGCAAGCACCAACAGGACACCGGTCACGATCGCCAGTCTAAGGAAGCCTTTCATCGCATTTCTCCTTTCCTTCTTGAGTGTGAACGTTTTGTTTCATGTTTGGCCCCGCATTTCCTTCCCATAAGCAACCTCCTTCCATTTAGCCCCTCATCGCGCGAGATCAGATTGAATACCTCATCGGTGCTGACCTCTCCTTTCGTCTTCTCCCGCGGCGCGGCTATCATGTGATCCCCTCAAACCCGAACAGGCTTGGCACCGCCCGGTTGGCTGAAACCAAACCTGGTCAGATCCCGCCTGGTAATGCGGTCCCCCATATGCAGCCCCCCGCCCAGCGAGAACAAGTACTCGACAGCGCCCGCCTGAGACGCGAGATTATCGGCTCCGCGCATCCTTCCGAACCTCCATGTGGGAAGTGACTGCGATAGGGGGAACTCCTTATCTCTTTTGTCAGATTGTCACGCTATAAAATATATGAACCGATTTCGCTTGTCAAGTGAAAAGTGGGAATTCCGTCAGGGAAGAAAAGACCGAGCCAAATCTACCCAAGAGGTTTCTGCAGCATGGCCAGGAGTAGGCGCGAGGGAGGACAACAGCCGCACGACTCCGCCGTTCCTGAACGATGTCGAACGGCTCACAAAAAAAGCCGAACCTCCCAAGCAGGAGGTTCGGCTGAGATCATCGAAAGCTTATGTTTGCTCTGCGGCTAAGGCTGGGGCGGCGGGCCGTTGCGGAGAATGTAGGTTAACAGGTAGACTATGTCTCCCACGTCGACCGTTCCATCGCCATTGGCGTCTCCGGCGGAAATGGGCTCCGGCGACGGGCCTTTTCTGTAAAGATGGGTGACCAGGAAAACCACATCGCCCAGGTCGACCTCATAATCTCCGTTGGCGTCCCCGCTCACGTAGTTTAAGAAGACAAAGCCAATCGGTTGCCCGGCCGGAGGAACAGGCGCATTGTCTGTCAGGACGACTTCCTCTCTGCCGCTTGCCTCTGCAAGCAGAGTGAAGAGATCGGCATCGGTCGCGTCCGGCTCTCGCACGACTTCGATTAGGTACTCTCCGCGCAGCGACGATGGGATGGTCACCCGGTCATAAACATCCCCGCTCGGATCAACGGCGTTCTCATAAGAACCGTCAGGGATGGTGCTGTTGTGAGGGCTGATGAAATTCCCGGCGGGGTCGGTGACAGTCAAGTCCACCCCGGAATGAAGCACGGTAACCACCACCGCTTCCGCCACGGACACCAGTAAAGTGGCCTGGGTGCTGTGCTCGATCTCACATCCTCCGATCTCTGAGCCTGTTATGGTGAACTCATGAAGCCCTAACGGGGTACTCACCAAAGTGCTGATAGTCATCACCGCGGTATCGGTGGGAGTGATGGGATTCGGATCAAAATCCGCGCTGGCGTCCGCCGGAAGACCTGTGGCGGTCAGCGTGCAGGGAGATGCAAAACCGTCCAAAGAGGTCAGCGCCACCTGATAGTCTATGGAGTTGCCGGCCAGAAGCTTCCGGCGAGGCTGAACGGCCTCGATGGTGAAATCTCCCAGGCAGGATATGGTGAAGACGCCGTCACTCTGGTCGCAGGGAGTTCCATCCTCCGCGTCGCATATCCTGACCAGACAATTCGGGGAGGGGGTATAGGGTACGCTCCAGGAATAACTGCCCGGCGCGGCCGGGGTCTTCTCCACCTCGGTGATCCAGTTGGATCCGGTATTGGTGCTGTACTCGATCCTGACCGTGTCGAGGCAATCCGAATTCCAGGTAATATCTTGGCTGGTGCCGGTAGCCCAGTCTTCCCCGCCGTTGGGGGCGACCACCAGGATGGCCTCCTGGGCCAGACTGCCGTTATCGCAGCACTGACCGGATTCCCCGCACTCGCTGTAGGCCGACACGCAGTATTCATAGATTACTCCGGGCGAGGCGCTCAGGTCATCATAACAGGTCACGCCGGCCCCCACGCTGTCCAGCTTGGTGCCCTCTCTGTAGATGTAGAATCCGGTCTCATCCCCCGAGTTGTCCGACCAACAGAACCTGACCGTGTCGCAGACATCCTCGCTGGCCACGCACCCGGACGGAGCTGTGGGCGCTCCCTTTATGGTGAAGACCCCGTTGCTCTGGTCACAGGGAGTGCCGTCCCCGGCATCGCATATTCTCACCAAGCACTGCTGGGAGGGCGTGCTGGGGACCGTCCAGGAGTATGAGCCGGGCGCAGCCGGAGTGCTGGCCACCTCGGTAACCCAGTTGGAACCCGTATTGGTGGAGTACTCGATCTTCACCTCATCGATGCTGGAGTGCGCCCAGGTTATGCTTTGGCCGCTGCCCACACACCACTCCTCGCCGCCGTCCGGCGCCGTGACCGTTATAGACTGGGGGGGCAAAACTTCCAGCACCACCTGAGTGCTGTGCTCGACCTGGCCCCTGGGCAGTTCGCTCGCGGTTACGGTAAGGGTATGAAATCCCTCGGGGGTGGCCCCGGTTGTGCTGACGTTCATGGTGGAGGTATTCGTGGGGGTCACCGGATTAGGGGCAAAGGATGCCGAAGCGCCGGCAGGCAGGCCGGTTACGGTGAGAGTGCAGGGTGAACTGAATCCGGCCACCGAGGTCAGGGTGACGGTGTAATCGGTCGACTGGCCCGGTTCCACGGTTTGAGTATCGGGCGAGGCTTCGATGGTGAAATCGGGGGCGGGCGGAGGCCCCACGGTGAAACAATGCTCCAAATTGCTTCTCGGGATGTAGGTCTTCGAATCGGCCCGGCTCCAGAGCAGTCGTCCGGTGGGAGGCCAGAAGGTGGAATCTATGCACATGGTCATGGTGTCCTCTATCACGAAGGTCAGAGTGGCAAGCAGCACCCGGTCTCCTTCCCACCACCCCTGGTCTACGGTGCCGGTGGCAACGATGGACATACGAGCGTAAGCCTCATCCGTGCTCACGTCCACTATGCGCGTGTCCCAATCCCGCCCCATGAAATCGTCCGCCATGTGAGCCATTCGATTATGCATCAGCGTATCGGTGGGATCGGAATCGTTAAGGATGTGCCGGAACACGCTCCTGCTGAAGTCGGGAAAAACCCATAAGGTGGAAGTAGCGTTCCAGTAGGCGTCCAGACTGCAGTAGGCGGCAGGATTAGTGCGGGTCCAGGCGAGCGGGATCACGAATCCGGCGATGGAGTCGTCTGGCAACGTCTGGTCATGGGTTACCAGTAGAGGAAAACGGACCTGCCACGGTCCGGTGCCCGGGGTCTGCTCACAGTCCAGGCAGATCATGGTCAGGGTATCACAATTGCCTCGATCTACGGTGTCCTCAGGACACTGCGCCTGCACCAGCGAAAAACCACCGGCGAGTGCCCACAGGACGATCGCCAAACTCGCTATTCTGAGGAAGCTCTTCATCGCACTCCTCCCTTGTTTTGGGTCTGAATGTTCGACTCTCTTTTGGGGTCTACAAGCGCCACTCTTCTGATCCGCTTTTTGCACCTGTCCCGCCGCACCCAATGCGAAATCATGCAACTCTCAACAGACGGCAGCGTGTGCAATCAGAACAGCCCAGGTTTCCCATATGCTCGGGAAACCAGCCTTTCGATATTGCTCTGCTCCTCCGACCCCCATTCGGGAGGTCGGCCGGAGGGGAGAACCCTTTATTTCTCCCGTCAAACTGCTTGTGTCCAATATACCAGAGATCGTGCCATTTGTCAAGCGTTAGATGTCGAACGATTCGACCAGGACGGCGGGGCCAGCTCTCTCCGGCCAATGTCAGCCCCATGGACGGGGGGAACATGGAGGCAGCTAACGCCAAGGGAGGAAATGTCTTGGCTCGGTCCGCCCGTCCTCGACGAGGGAGAAGGGCATACAAGAGAGCGGTTCGACCGCATCTATGGCAAATGAACATGTCTTCTACGGGCAGCCCGGAGCATCCCCGCCCTTGAGCACATGGTTGACCAGGTAGACTATGTCTCGCAGATCAATGGACCAATCACAATCTGCATCCCCCACCCATGCCGGCTGAGGAGCCGGACCTCGCAGGTAAAGGTAGCCTACCAGATAGACCACGTCCTCGACGTAAACGCTGCCGTCGCCATCTGCGTCGCCGCAGACCGATGGTTTCTGTTGAATCTGACAGGTGAGAGAATCCCCCACGGTCCCGTCGGTCCGGATCATCTCGAATTCGAGCGAATCGGGCCGGAGCGTGAGATGGACGCAGTGATGAGATTCCTCTGAGTACTGGGTCCAACTGCTCTCTGCCGGAGTATAAAGAGGCGCTCCGCCGCCCGCGGCAATCACATAGGTGACCCCGTTGACCGGACCGTTCCGCTGATAGAAATGGCTGTGCCCGCTGAAGACCAAATCCACCTGGTAATCCTCGAAAAGCGGACACAAGGCATTCCTCAAAGGCATGTTGCTGTCGTGCCCGCCGGCGCAATAGGGGTGCTGGTGCATGAAGACGAAAACATAGCTCTTCCCGTAGGAGCGTCGAAGATCGTCCCTGAGCCACCGATATTGAGGACTCGAAGGCCCGTAGGGTATCTCGGTGTCCAGGCTGACGAAGTGCGAATGACCATAGTCGAAGGAGTAATAGGACTCCGTGCTGTCCGGATTATTGTGCGGAAGATAGAAATAGTCGTAGTATAGCGGACTTTCATGCTCGTGGTTTCCTATGGCATAGAAGAAGGGATACTTCTGGGCGCAGACCGCACCGGAGCATACGGTCGCGAAATAGACGGCCCAATCGCTTTGGCTGTAGCCGTTTGCCACCACGTCGCCGGTGTGCAAAACGAAGTATGGATCGATATCAACGATTCGACTGACCACGGCCAGATGGCTGTCTGGTTGTGTTCTGGTGTCGCCGTAGACCACGAAGTCGAACGTAGTGTCCGGGGGGACGGCACTTCTGAACGTGTAATCCGGGGTCTGGTTCCCCTCGAACAGGACCCGATAATGATAGACGGTATTGGGAAGAAGACCTTGCAGGGTGAGGCTGTGGGCGGTCTTCAAGGCCATATCCTTTGCCTCATGATCATAGTCGGTGGTCAGACCGTATTCAACTACTGAACTATCCGAAGTGGCTGTCCGCCAAGCCACTATGATGGAACTCTGAGTTACACTCGAGAGATAGGGTCCCTTTTGCGGGAGGCCTTCCGCAGGTTTCTGATGAGACTCCGGATGTGCAGGGCGAGTGCCAAACGCGAGAATCGTGAAGACGAGACAGAGCAAGATCCTCAGCGCAAGTCCGCATCTGTTATGTTTTCGCACTAAAGCCTCCGGTATTGCCGCAGCCAAAAGGGGCGCTGCTTCCTGACCGACAAGAAGGACGGCAAAGCGCCCCGCATCTAAGGTAGATACGAATTCTACCCTGCGGAGAATTGAAGACCCCTATGAAGACCGACTCAAATGAACCTTTCTCCCCGTTGTTGTCGGGTCCTAGCCCAGCGCCGGGCGGCGGCTGATAGACTCGGACGCGTCAGATTACGTTGAAGGCAGACCATTGGCGAAATGTTGCAGAACGGATGAAACCGCGGAGAGGTTCACCTGCTCTTGGGAGTTTTGAAGAGCGGAAGAGTCAAAGGCGGAACGTTCATCCTTGCCGTCATATTGTTGACGAATTCACGCACGAAGGGCCACATATTGAACGACAGACTTGTTCTCTCAAAAGCTGTGAAGAAACCCTTGGTGAATCTCTCCCTGCTGTGCAGAACAACGCAGTAACTCACCGAGATGTTGAGACACTCAGATTTCGAGGCTTTATCCCGCGCGAGAATCTCCCACGTTTGGGTGACTTCCACTTCGTTCTCGGGCTTGGATCGAAAGTCCGCTTTGCTTGAGATGCTCACTGTCAAGGCCTTTACCGCTTTGGTGATTACCTCAAGGTTGATATGCCCCGAGAAGCTTTTGACGTACAGTTTTCTCAGCTCAAGACCTCGCTGGATCCGGTCATAACTGTCAGCACTGGGTTTTGCCACATCTTTCTCCTTTGTCGTCCTACCTTGCCAATTAGTTCCTTGTCATAATTGAACTCGATGCGCTCTGGGAAATGCTGATGGGGAATCGGGACAGTATACTCCATCCCTTTCACCGTAGTGAGGAGGTGATCTATCTTTTTCTCCACGGTTCTGAGAGTTACATTGTAAGAAAGGAGCGAGACGACAAGGTGATTCAGACTGACATTCTCTTTCTTTGCCCTTTCGACCAGCACTTTGTGTAAATCAGGAGTGATTCTGACTACGAATTTCCCGCTGAATATCGACTCAGACTCCGGTTCCGGCTCAGGTATCGCTGTTCCCTCCTCCAAATAATCAATGAACAAGTCTTTCTTGACCCTGCTGAGATTCCTGAGAGCCTCCTTAACATCTCTCCCGTCAGCACGAAAAGCTTTCTCTCCAAGTTGCGGGATACTCGCCAGATAACCTCCCCCATCCTTTTTTGGAATCTTCTTGATCTCAATGGGGTAGTCCAATTTAAGGTAGTAATTCAGGTTCTTTCGCATCACTCCACCTCTTCTTGCTTTATCTCGCCTCTTTCAACGAGGTATTCGATAGCTCTTACTATATCTCTCAAGTAGACGGGTTTCACCTTTTGGCCCTTCCGAATGGCCACCGTGAATCTACCTTCGGCGAACTGAGGCAGTCCTCGCAGCCCGGGGTGTCTCACAACAATGTGCGAGCCACTGCTTAACTTGTATCTCCCCGGGAAATATCTGTCCAGTACAGCAATGACCAGTTTCTTGGGTGCTGGCTGCCCGGTTGTCTTCCATCTCTCCAGTACCTTTTCTATTTTCGACACATATCCCCCGATCTTTAGGTACGATACTATATACAGTATCATTTGTCAAGCAAAATCTGCACAAAAGTTGTTGTGCGACTTCAACTCTGGATAACTGGAAGATTCAGCGGACTGGAACAATCACCAGTCCCAGCGGTGATGCTCTGCAATGAGAATCAGAATCCTTGTTTGACAAAACAGCCGAACCTCTTATGCAGAGATTCGGCTGTGTCTTTTACGGATGAATATGTCTTCTACGGACAGCCCGGCGGGTCTCCGCCTTTGTAGAGATAGTTGATCAGGAAAACCACGTCCCCGACGTTTATGACCCCGTCGAAGTTGCAGTCTCCCACCTCTGGAGGGTTGGGAGCAGGGGAGTTTTTGTAGAGGTAGTTTATCAGGTACACCACGTCTCCCACGTCTATGATCATATCTCCGTTTGCGTCGCCGTAGCGGAGGCAGATACGAATCGAAAGGGGATCTGACACTTCGCTGAACACACCGTTCTCATCTTTGGCTATTACGGTTATCCCGTAGCTGCCGGTGTCGGACCAGGCGTGACTCGCCTCGACCGGGTCGCCCGAAGCGTAAGGCCCCAACCAATCCGAGTAGGTTTCATCCCCCCAGCCAAACAGGTAGTACAGGCTGTCTCCGTCCGGATCGGTGGTGCCGGACGCGTAGGAGTATTCCAGCTCCACTGCCCCTTCTGATTCACCCGCAGGCGTGGCCGGCTTGGCCGGTGGGTCCGAATCTCCTGCTATTTGCAGCGAAGGGTCACCGAAAGGCTCGAACTCCTCCAAGGTTATGTAGTCGATCTCGTCCATCACCGGATTGATATAGTCGGTTACCCCGTGAGCCCACAGCTCTCCGAACGTGGCATCGCCGCCCTTGTAATTGCTGGACATGACAAGACAAAGCCTTTCGATACCCTTGGTGATGATGGCCTCTCCTCCGTAGGAGACGTCTATATCGGTTCCGCCAAGATAGGCGATGGCACCGCCGTTGGGGTTGGTCAGGAAGGTCCACCCGAAACAGTGAGGGGCCACGTCATACTGACAATGATAGCAGGCATCCGATACCACGATGGGAAGCCGGCCTCCGTTGGAAAGCGCGTTGATATGTGTATTGGTGTAATTCCCGGGCGGTATCCACTGGGAACTCTCGTGAGGATGCGTGGCCCATACGGTGGTGTGACCATGACCGTTGAAGAAGGTAAAGCCTGATCCGTTATTGATGGCGTTGCTGATATTGGATGCGCTGTATAGCAGCCCGTTCGAGGCCCAGATCTTGTCTGGAATGAACCCGTCCAGTGTATCGGCCACGTGCTGGTTGACGTACTCCCCCTCATCCACCGCCTCGGCGTCACCGGGCAGGGAATCTCCGCCTATCAGCACCAGATTGGTGAACCAATCCTGAGTATGTGCCTGGCCATTCTCATAGGCGATGATCTTGTTAACGCAGGTAGTGACCTGGGTGGCATCGGTGCAGGCAAGCCGGCCCAGGTAGACATCGGGATAGAGATCCAGCGTATCGAAGCTGCCGTACCAGTTATACTCGGCGAAAAGATCGTTCTCGTTGTCATCCCAGGTGCAGAAGTTCAGACTATCGTCGTAGATGTCGGCATAATACAAATCCGACGGGAAGACCCAATAGTCCTGGTAATCGTAATCGAAATAGATGTGGGTGTACCTGCAGGGCAGATATGCCGCGCCGCCCACTAACAGGACGTAGTCCACACCCCAGGTTTCGATGGCATCCTTGACGAAATACTTGATCTGCTCGGCCATATCCCGGCCGGGGTACTCAGCGTAGATCTCCTCGCTTGTCTTGAGCACGGTCTGAACGCCGCGCCCGTTCTTGTGGGCGATCAATGGCTGAAGCTCATCCGAAAACGTGGTCGGCGTGATGATGACCAGATCGTAGATGTCGGGAAACTGTAACGGGGCCACCGGTTCCTGGTAGGTCACCCTTATGTCGACACGATCGCTCCAGTAGAGCCTGTTGGCGGCCGGGGAGTATCTTACCGGATAGCAGTGGACGTTCAGGAAGATGACCCGCTCATCTCCCTTGATTCCGGCGCCAACGGTGTACCTGAATCTGTCAGGCGGGTATGGTTCTGCGCTCTGATAGACTTCGTCCTTCTCGACCGGCCCTTTGAGCGTTTGCATGCCGGTCTTTGGCACCGGCTGGGGACCGGGGCGCACATGCTTTGACAAGATCATCTCCTCTGTATCGGAGAAACTCACCTCGACACGGGTGATCTTTGACCCCAACGGGAGGGTGAACACTTTTTCTACGGCAGGCATGACAGGTTCTCCCGCCCTTGACAGGGCGGAGGTGGCCTGTTCCAGGGCCAGAGTCACGTACCGGGCGGATTCTCGCACCTCGGGTGGCGAGAGGAGAACCGATTCCTGGATGACCCTGTCTTGATAGAGTGCGTCACCGGTCACCCCAACTGCTCCCAAGGCGCAGACGAGCAGGATTCCCACCATCGTCTTTTTCATCGCTTCTCACCTCCTGGTATCAAACCAACATTCCTTAAGTCAACTCTCGCAAAAGACCAACCCGGCCGCTGCGTTCTCCGCGCAGACAGGTCGACCTCAAGGATTCAAGAAGCCACTTGCTCTCTTGCGAGAGTCTGTTAACGTTGTTGGTTGCCCCGAAAGTGAAACACAAGCCGCAGCCTGCGCACGTATGCGCACGCAAGTCTACTTATAATATAGCCGCCCCCGCTGATTTGTCAATGCCTCTCTACTCCTTTTTGTGGAGACCAAATACAAATCATACACTTTTTAGAGAAACAGATAGGCAACGCCCAAGAGAGATGGTATTTTTGAAGAACGCCAAATTCTTCTACTCTCAAGGAGGTTGCCTATGCTAT
>Ga0180436_10000657_pt1 | contig 34951 bp, 26 predicted proteins | sample SS_ome_2_FD_132434 | JGI IMG/M metagenome (GOLD analysis project Ga0180436, IMG submission 132434) | Hypersaline lake sediment archaeal communities from the Salton Sea, California, USA - SS_3_S_2 metaG | ecosystem: Environmental > Aquatic > Non-marine Saline and Alkaline > Hypersaline >... | reverse complement strand
TCGATGGGACGGTCGTCCGGATAGGTGAGACCGAGAAAGTCGACGATGGTCGGCAGGTAGTCGCTCGTGAAAGCGGCGAAACTCGTGACGGATCCGGCCTCCACCCTGCGCGGCCATTCGAGAATTCCGGGCACGCGGATTCCACCCTCGTAGAGATCCCTCTTCCGTCCGCGCAGGATCGCGGCCGAACCTGGCGCGCTGCCCGCCTTCCCTTCGGGACCGTTGTCGGAGCAGAACCAGACCATCGTATCTTCGGCCACACCCCATTCGCGCAGGTTCGCCCGGATTCTACCCACCTCGCGGTCGAGGGCGGAGATACAACCGAAATAGTTCCGCTCGTAGAGGTCGGTGCCGGGATAGAGTGCCTGGTCGTCCGCACCGGCGACCACCGGCAGATGAGGCGCGTGAAACCACACCACGGCGAGGAACGGAAGCCCTTCGGTGACCGCCCGCTCCATGAAGGGCAGGGCCCGGTCGACGATGATGCGCGAATCGTCCCCCTCGAGATTGCCGGTCACCTCCCTGCCCTCGATATCCCAGTAGCGGGTGCCGTAGGCGACTGTCTCCTCTCCTTCCGTCAGCGGATCCCAGGCTGTCCGGGGCGCCTTCGGTGGTGCGACCATCGGATCGTAGGTCGGAACCTTGCTCTCGGTCACGAACGCGTCGTCGTAGCCATGAGCGGAGGGCGGTGCGTAGAACCTCGTTTCTCCGGGCCGTCCCCGGTTTGCATCACGCACCTCCGTGGTGAGCGTGCCGAGATGCCACTTCCCGAAGTGCCCCGTGGTGTATCCGGCATCCCGCAACAACTCGGGGAGGGTGATCTCCTCCTCCGGAAGACGTCCCGAGTTGGCACCGGGTATGTTCACGCGGAAGGGATTCCGACCCGTGAGACAACTCGCCCGGGTCGGGCTGCATACCGACGACGCCGAGTAGAAGCGCGTGAAGGTCAGCCCGGCCTCTGCCATGGCATCGAGATGCGGTGTCTCGACCGGACTTTTCGGATTGTTGCCGCGCCAATCCCCCCAACCGAGATCGTCGCACATGATCAGGACGATGTTCGGACGGTCGACCTCGCCGCTCACATGGACGGGAGCGGCAACCAGCACGGCGATCGCTGTGAACAGCAGACTACGGGCGCCAGGCTTCATTCTCTTTCCTCGCCGCAACACGGGATGCAGGCTACTCCCGCGAAGTGGGTATCGTCTCGGCCGGGGATGGCGTTCCGTCCTCCGCGCCCTTCCCCGCCGCTGGTCGCACAGAAGCCCGGACGACGATGGCGGTTTCCCCCTCCTTCGGATCCTCTCCGCCGAGAAAGTGCCGGTTGAACTCCGGACTCGCTCCGGCGAAACCGTTCACCCGGCCGACCTGGTTGTTTCCCACGTTCACGGTGGTGCGGAACTGTCTCAAATCGATCTGCTGGTCTTCCACGCCCTCTTCGTCCACCTCGACAGTGAGACGCGGCATCAGGTCGAGCGACACCGTCCCCGTCTGGACACGAGGACGAATCACGACGGAAGTCGAGATCCGGGTCGTCCGGACGATGGGCATCAGGATGGCTCCGGCGTTGACGAAGGGATCGAAGAAGAGGGGATCACCGACGCGATTCGACACGGGAACCGTTCCGATCGTTCCCGCCGGAAGAATGGCGGAGCCGTAGTTGATGAATCCCTCGAACTCGGTCGACTCCGTGTTGATGTCCATCGTGATCGATCCATCCGGGTTGAGTCTCGTGTTCGTTTCGCTCGTGACCCCGAACTGACGGCGCACGAATTGAGTCGGGGTAGACGGTATCTCGCCGTAGGGACGGCCGTTCGGCCCCACCAGGATCGTGGGCGGACTGTAGGCGGCGGGAAGCGGAACCTCCTGACCGACGACGATCTTCGTCTTCCGGGACGGAAGCCCACTCCGGAACTCGAAATCGAGCGCCACCTCGGGGACCGGAAGCTCAGCCTGCCCCAGCGCACTCTCCGCAGCCAGGATGCCCTCGCGGGTGTCGATGACCATCACGCTTCCATCGCCGGGCAGCATGACGAAGCGTCCCTGGGGCGACAGCACCCGCTCGAGCACGGGCCGGACCGCCTCGATCGGGGCGAAGCCGGTGTCGATTTTCTTCTTCACGGTCGACTGGGCGCGGGCGGACGGAAGGCCGCACGCGAGAAGAACCGTGGCCGCAAGGAGGAGGAAACGGGCCGGTTTCAATCCGCCAGTATGCCCGAAGACCCTCGGACGGAAAAGGCAATTCGCCGCCATCGACAACACGAAAAAGGGGTGACCGTGTGGCCACCCCTTCCGCAAAAACGAATCAGTCTCGAACCGTCGATCACTTGTCGGCCGCGCCCTCGACGCCGCCGGTGAACTTCTTGTCTTCGGCCGCGTGCCCTGTCAACACTTCGGCCTTGTAGCCGCCGCGGGCCTTGAAGTAGAAAATCAGGATCAGGTAGCAGAGAAGCATCGCCGCCGGGAAGACCGTCACCTTGGCGAGAGCGCCCTGCTTGGCGTCCTTCGTCAGTTCGGCGATCTCGGTCTGCTCCTCCTCGGGCAGTTCTGCGAGCTTGTCGGCCGCGATGGCCTCGTATTCGCCAAGCACCCACGACTTCTTCTGGGAGATCTCGGCGTAGGTGCCTTCCTTAATCTCCTCGATCGCGTCGCGCGCCGAGTTTTCCTGCATGCTGCCGATGATGGGCGAGCCGAGCACGCCGACCGTGAGCATCCCGATGCCGGCGATCGCGTTCAGCGTGAGCGCACCGCCCTTGGGACACTGCTCGGAGACAACGCCAAGCATGGTCGGCCAGAAGTAGGTCTTGCCGAAGCCGTAGAGCGTGGCGGCCGCGAAGATCACGAGCATGCCCGCGGCCATCGAGAGCCAGAAGAGACCGACAATCGCGATCGCGGCGGCGGTGGCGAGAAGGCCGAGCGGGGAGAGCCAGTGCACGACCGGCCCGGCGAAGAAGCGGAGCACCATCATGATGAGGGAGGTGTAGATCAGCACCCAGAGGGGATTCCAGCCCGCCGCCTTCATCGGCTCCTCCATGATGCCGGTGATGGCCCCATCGGTGCCCAACTCGGTGATCGCGAGCGGCATCATGATGAGACAGAGGAAAATGAGGATGGGCCGCCCGAGCGAGCGGCAGTAGATCCCGTAGCCAATCACACAGACCGCGATGAGCGCGATCACCAGCCAGAGCGGCCATGAGAAGACGTCGCCGACCTGGAGAAAGATCAGGCCGAACGCGATGAGCGCTCCGAAGACGCCGAATTCCGCCAGCATCTCACGGTAGGTCGTGCCACTGGCCACCCGCTCGTTGACGGGGAATTTCACGAAAAGCAACATCAGGAGATAGATGAAAGCCGGCAGGGCGATCAGATAGATGAGGATGCGCCAGTCCTCCGAAGCCCTGTCGGCGAGGAAGATGGTAAGGAGACCACCCACGACCAGTCCGCCCGGCCATCCGGCGTGCAGGATATTGAGCCATTTCGTCTTCTCCTTACTGAACATCGTGGCCACAACGGGGTTGATGAACGCCTCGACCGTTCCATTACCGAGTGCGCAGATCACCGACCCGGCGTAGAGGAACTTGTAGGCGAGAGCGCGTGCCGCCTCCAGTTCTTCGCCTTCGAGGCCCTCCTTCTTCACGATGGCGTAAGCAGTGAGCGCGAGAGCCGTGTAGCCGGCGTAGCACACGAAACTGAAGACCATCGCGAAGCGGTATCCGATCTTGTCGATGATCAAGCTGAACAGGATGATGCTGATCGCGAAGGGCCAGATCCCCGCCCCAAAGAGCTGTCCGGCCTGCACCGGGTCGAGGCCGAAATCGGAGGGCCAGAGATCGGGCATGTTCACCATGAACGCCCGGGTGATGAACGCAAAGGAAGTGGTGATCAGCGCAATGAAGCAGCCCCAGAACAGGACCATCGAGGGTTTTTCGTCACTCATTATGGAATGGATTCGTTAGGTGTGTGGCCCCGATACGGGTCTCTTGGACGGCGGGGCGAGATCGCGTTTCATAACAAACCCCCCACGATCCACAAGAACAAATCGCGTCACGATTACGGGAGCGATCGCGCCGATTTTCCCGCACGAAAGGAGAAAAACACCGCAAACTTTCTCACTCTTCTTGTGGAGTGAGGTTTTTCGTTCTCAAAAATATAAAAAATTTGCAATTTTGGGGCGCAGATCTAATAATTCGGAGGTTCTCATTTTGCCTCGGATGCACGACATGTCCCAGACCACCACCGCCATGGTCAACCCTTTCCTCGACGACGTCTTTGTCGCGGGCCGCACTCCCCTGCCCGGATCGCCCGATATCCATCAACCGGTCCTGTCGCGTTGCATCTCCATCCTCGAGTCCCTCACGCGCGACGCGGAGAGCAAAACCTGGAATCACATGGGACGAACCGTGTTGATCTCGGCGCCGCGTGCCGGATTCGGAAAGAGCCATCTCATGGGACGGCTTCGCTCGACGACAGAGAGCGTTCTCACGGGAATCGATCTGCCCTTCGACCCCTCCCGCAGTATCACGTGGCCGGTGATCCTCGCCTCGGTCCTGCGCCAGTATCGCGACTACCCCAGTCCCCGCGACCGGGGTTGCTCGTTGCTTGAGGAGACGACGCGCTTCTTCCTCGCCCATGTCGTGCGAGCGGCACTCGCTTCCGATGAGATCGCGGAAAAATCCTGTCCCGAGAACGAGGTCAGCCTGGCCGCCAGCTATCGCCAGATCTTCGATCGCTCGTCCAAATCGAAAATCCTTGCGTGGACGGCGAAACGCTCCACCGAACTGGCCGATGCCGCCGCCCCGAGATTTCGTTCCCGGTGGGGACTCGGCCCGTCCGAAGTCGCATTCTGGACCAGGCTCTCTCTTGCTTGCAACGAAGGGGAGACTTCGGCGTTGGACAGCCTTCGAGGACTCTCCAACGGCGAGGCGAGGCAGCGAACGTTGCAATTCCTCCGCATCGCCTCGGAGTGTCGTCCGGTCGTTCTGGTCGCTGACCACCTCGACGGTTTCTACGGGTCCGAGAGCGCGGGAATGGCGATCGCCGAAATCCTGACCTCGATTCGGTCGGAAGTGACGAAGTGCGTCACCCTTCTCTGCCTCAACGAAGACCTCTGGAAGTCCGTCTTCGAGCACAGGCTTCCGACGGCATGGCTCGACCGCCTCACGGGCGAAACGGCCGCACTCTGTCCCGTCGATCCGGCCGCGGCGCACGAAATCGTCGTATCCCGGCTGGACAACCACCCCATCCGGCCCGAAAGCGCCCAGGCCTTTGCTTCTTTCGTCGCGCGGGAGAACGGCTGGCACGAGAACGACGTGGCGCTCTACCCGCGCGAAGTGATCCGGCAGGCTCGGGAGGTGTGGGACAGGTGCGGTTTTCGGTTCATCGACGCCGCCGAACGGGGCACTCCCGCCGAGCCGGTCGAGGACTCTCCGGCGACGCCCCCGGTCTCGTCTCCACCGCCGCTTCCCGCGAATCTGGAGAGGGACGAGCCCTCCCCGGCCGAACGCGGGGGAAACCCTCGACACGATTCCCGCGAGGGTGACACGCGCGGGACCTACCCCGACCGGGAATCGCCTCCTCCCTCGATCACCCCCCCTGCGGCGACGTTCACCCCACCGATCGGAACGCCATTCGACGCGGATCGCCCCCGTAGCGCACCAGCCGACCCCGCCGAGATCGACTCGATCATCGACGACATCCGGGGCTCCGGCAGTTCCGTTTTCAGCGAGCCCCATGCCGACACTGCCGCCTCCCCTCCTCCCCCGGGAGAGACGGCTCCATCCGGACCCGGAAACGAAACCGTCGAGCCGGCACCCTCTCTCTCCGGTCCGCCGGCGAATGGCGAGGGATGGCAGGCCGGAGACATCCGCGTGCGCCCCTTGAAGGACCAGTCCGAACCGGCCACCGATTGCCCCCCGGATTTCGCCCTGCCGAAAGCCCCTCCCGAATCCCCGCGCACCTCTCTGGAGAGTCGGCTCCGCGAGCACGAGGCCCTCTACTGCGCTCCCGGACGAGCCGTTCCTCTCGATCTCAAGACCCTCGAGCGATTCGTCCGACGGGTCGGGATGTATCACACCGTCCTCGGGCAGAGCGAGGAGTCGTTCGCGGGCGCCGGGACCACCTGCCTCCGCTGGCGGGTGCACGACCATCCGGTCTTCCTCGGATTCGAACCCCCTCGCAACGTCTACTTCTGGAACAGCCTTCTCCGTCATGCCCTGGACGAGCCGGAACGAGGCAAGGTGGCGGGATTCTCCCACCGCTCGATCCCGTTCAATCCCGAGCTGTTCGACGGCTTCGGATTTCCGCGTGACGTGGTGTTGCGCCATGTCGACATCATCGAGTTGAACGACCGTGAGCTCGGCATGATCTACGCGGCCGCGACGCTGGTCGACGAAGCGCGGGATGTCGGGGAAGCCGACGCCGCCCTCAACCTGATCACGCGGAGACTCGACCCGCTCTGGCGCCGGATCGGACAGCCGATGCACGCGCGGTGAGTGGCCTGCGATCGAAACCGCCTGGTTCCGGTTTTTCGACGGGACGGCCTCTTGACGGCATCGCATCACCCTCCATCGTGCCGTGATGAACCGTGATTCGATCCGTCAACTCGTGCGGCCCTTTTTCTGCGCCGCCGGAGTTTCTGTCACGTTGCTGGTCACTTCGTGCTCCGAGCCGAAGTTGGCCTCCGAAGAGGAGGCACCCCCGCCACCTCGGGAAACCGTCGAACGGATCGAACCGGTCTACACCCTCCCCATCAGCCGAACGCTTCGCGACAAGAGCGGGCGGGATCTCGCCTCGACGATCATCGGCAAGGGTAAGAGGACGATCACGATCGTTCGCAAGTTGGACGGCAGGCGGTTCGACATCGCGATCGCCGACCTCTCGCCCGAGGATCGCGAGTTTGTTTCCCGCCTTCCTCTGCACCTGGCCGAGCCCGAGCAGGAGCCACCCGGACCAGCCATCGAGGAAGTCCAAACGCCTCCCTACATCGCGAGCCGGGAGAAGGACATCGGACGGCTGCGGGAGAAACAGGAGGAACTCGGCCGGGAGATCAGCGAGAGCTCGGGGAATCGAATCACGGTGAGGTCACTCACTCGCGACCGCGACCTGCTGCAACAGGAGATCGATCGTTTGCAACGGCAGATCGACGAGTATCGACCGTCCAACTCGAACTGAGCCACTTCGGGCAGGAAGAACGACACCAGCGTTTCCCCACGTCGGGGAAAGGGCATCGCCCCGCGATCACGGGATTGTCGCTCCAGCACGCTCTCATCACGGTGGCGGGGAGAACGCCCGACACTTTTCGTGACTTCCCCATCCCAACCCCCGCCGGAACGCCGTTCGCTCCAATCGGAGCGATTGCTCTCGCTCGACGTCTACCGAGGCGCCGTCATGTTGCTGCTCGCCTCGTCCGGTCTCGGAATTGCGAAGGCGACCGCAGGCGCAGAAAACCCGTTCGCCCAATGGCTCCACTTTCACGGAACTCATCCGGAGTGGTCGAGTCAGTTCGGCGTGATCGGATTTTCGCTCTGGGACATGATCCAACCCGCCTTCATGTTCATCGTCGGAGTGTCGATGCCCTTCTCCTACGCGAAGCGAGCCGAGCGGGGTGAGTCCTACTGGCACAGGCTGCGCCACGCCTGGCTCCGTGCCTTCTTTCTCGTGCTTCTCGGTGTGTTCCTGCAATCCCTCCGCAGTGGCCAAACCAATTGGCTCTTCACCAACGTCCTCAGCCAGATCGGCCTCGGATACGGCCTGCTCTTCTTTCTCGTGGGACGCGATGCGCGGCTGCAGATCGTTGCCGGCTCCCTCGTCCTCGCCGGTTATTGGCTCGCCATGATCGTTTTTCCCCGTGGCCTCGACGGTCTCGCGGCCCACTTTCAGCCGATGGCGACGATGCCGCAGCAGTTCGATCTCTGGTTTCTCAATCTCTTTCCAAGAGAGAAACCGTTCGAGGGGCACGCCTACGCCACCCTCAACTTCGTCCCCTCGATCGTGACGATGCTCATGGGACTGATGTGTGGTCAGGTCCTCCGACGGAACGACCTCGCGGCCGGAGCGAAGCTGCGTCGCATGGGGATCGCCGCCGCCGCCTGTCTCATCGTGTCGATCGTCGCAGGGGCCACCATCTGCCCGGTGGTGAAGAAACTGTGGACCCCTTCCTGGGTCCTGTTCAGCGGCGCCTACGTGATGTCTGCACTGGCCGCCGCCTACTGGATCATCGATGTGAAAAAGTGGAACCGCTGGGTGTTTCCCTTCGTCGTCGTCGGTCTCAATCCCCTGACGATGTATCTCCTCGGGATGATCTGCAAAGGGTGGTTTCGAAAGAATCTCCATACCCATTTGCCCGGCTTTCTCTTCGAACCCCCGCACGGCCCCATCGTCGAGGCCTGTCTCATCGTCACCCTGTTCTGGCTCATCCTGCTGTGGATGTACCGCAACCGGATCTTCCTCCGGCTCTGACCCCTCTACCATGATTCGTCGAATCGATCTCGCTGTCCTTTTTCTCTTCGTGGTTTCCCTGCCGGTCGATGCGGCACCGCAGCGGAACGTCCTTCTCCTCATCTCGGACAATCACTCATGGTACGACTGCGGCTGCTACGGAAATCCCGTCGTGAGAACGCCGCATCTCGACCAGCTGGCCGCCGATGGCGTCCGGTTCCGGGAGGGCTTTGCCACCACCGCTTCCTGCGGCCCGAGCCGGGCCGTGATGTACACCGGCCTGTTGACCCACGCCAACGGCCAGTACGCCCATCCGCACCGCGAGCACAACCAGCAGCTCCGCGAGGATGTCGTGACCATCTTCTCGATGGTGAAAGAGAATGGCTACCGCACCGGGCTCATCGGAAAGGACCACATCAAACCTCTCGAAAAGTATCCCCTCGACGTGCACGACCGGCGGGGTTCGCGCGACGTGGTCGCGATGGGGGAGAAAGTCGACGCCTTCCTCGCCGGCGCCGATACGCCCTTCTTTCTCGTCGTCTCGTTTCACGATCCGCATCCCACCTCGATCGACGGGGCAGGCTGGGGCATCACCAAGCCCACGCCGGGTTATGAGCCGGTGACGTACCCTCCACGTGATGTGATCGTCCCGCCGTTCCTTCCCGACAATCCGGAAGTTCGGGAGGGAATCGCAGGCTACTACCAACAGATTTCCCGCATGGACACCGGCGTGGGAAACACGCTGAAAGCCCTCGAGGCAAACGGGCATCGCGATGACACCCTGGTCATCTTCATCGCAGACCATGGAACCTCGGAGCCGGGGGCGATGGGAACGCACTACGAGCCCGGAGTACGCGTGCCCTTCATCGTCCGGAAACCCGGCATGAGCAATCCGGGCCTCGTCAACGAGGCGCTCGTCACTTTCGCCGACCTCACACCGACGATACTGGACTGGACCGAAACCCCCTTCGACGGCTACCGGCTGCACGGCAGGAGTTTTCTTCCGATACTCGACGCCCCCGATGCGCCGGGATGGGATACCGCCCTCCTCAGCCACGTGGCACACGACGTGTTTGCCTACTACCCGATGCGCACCCTGCGCACGAAACGCTACAAGCTCATCTGGAACGTCAACTGGCGCTCCGAGTACCCGCTCCCGATCGATGCCGTGCAGCGTCGCACTTGGGTCGCAAACCGGGAGAGTGGCGCGGAGACGATAGGACTGCGCACGATCGAGGACTTCCTCCATCGTCCCCGGCTTGAACTCTACGACCTCGAGAACGATCCCTGGGAGGCCACCAACCTCGCCGAGGATCCGAAGCACGCCGAACGCGCCCGCTCGATGGCGGAGGAGCTGGCAACGCGCCTGGAGGAGCAGGGTGATCCCTGGATGCGCAAATTTCACCCGTGGAAGCGGGAACAGTGAGTTTCCCATCGACGTGCGGTGACTCGACACGGCCTATCGCCTCGATCGAATCACGGGACTGTCGGCCGGCGTTCCATGCCACGTGAATCCGATTCGAGTGAAGCCGCCCCCGTCCTCCGAAGGATTTGATTGCCCGCCACCCGTGTTCCTTGATCCTCGCGTTTTCCCGTAGTGGTGCGGCGCTGCGGGAAATGCGAATATTGAATAATGCGTGATTTCTTTTCGCGAGCCGGATCGGCCGTCCTTCTCCTTCCCGGGTTCGCGCTCGCGGAAACGATCGATTTCGATCACCAGGTCGTGCCGATCCTGAAGGAACACTGCGCCGCGTGCCACGGGGGCGAGGAGGCAGAAGGCGGTTTCTCGATCAACACCCGCGACCTCTTTCTCGACGACGACATGGCCGAACCGGGCAATCCGGAAGATAGCTATTTCCTGCAACTGATCACCGATCCCGACCCGGACTACCGGATGCCGCCGGAGGAGAAGAGCCCGGTACCTGCCGAGCAGGTCGCGATCCTCGAAAAATGGGTCGCCGAAGACATGCCGTGGACGCCCGGATTCACCTTCGCGGAGCAAACCTACGAGCCGCCGCTCCGGCCCCACCGGCCCGAACTTCCCCCCGTGACCGAGGGCCGCGATCACCCGGTCGACCGGATCGTCGATGCCTACTTCGCCGGGCACGAGATCGAACGCCCCGGCCCGGTCTCCGACCATGCCTTCCTCCGTCGCGTTTCCCTGGACCTGACCGGCCTGCCGCCGACCCCGGACGAGATCCGCGCTTTCGTCGGCGACAAGCGCCCCGACAAGCGCTCCCGCAAGATCGACGAACTGCTCGCCGACGACATCGCCTACACCGAGCACTGGCTCACCTTCTGGAACGACCTCCTGCGCAACGACTACACGGGGACGGGATTCATCACCGGCGGACGGAAGCAGATCAGCACCTGGCTCTACGAGTCGTTGGTGCACAACAAGCCCTTCGACCAGTTCACGCGAGAGCTGATTGCCCCGCCGTCCCAGGACAGTGCCGGATTCATCGACGGCATCGAGTGGCGCGGCAACGTCAGCGCAGGGCAGACGCTCCCGATCCAGTTCTCGCAGAGTGTCTCGCAGTCGTTCCTCGGCATCAACATGAAGTGCGCCTCGTGCCACGACAGCTTTCTCGACAGGTGGACCCTCGACGACGCCTACGGCCTCGCCGCGATCTACTCCGGCGAGTCGCTCGACATCCACCGCTGCGACAAGAAGACGGGCGAGACGGCACAGGCCTCGTGGGTCTTTCCCGAACTCGGCGACGTGGATGCCGAGGCACCGCGCGAGCAGAGGCTCGAGCAGCTCGCGTCACTCATGACCCACGAGGACAACGGGCGCTGGGCACGCACCATCGTGAACCGGCTCTGGGGCCAGATGATGGGCCGCGGCATCGTCCATCCGCTCGATGCGATGCAGACCGAACCGTGGAACGAGGATCTCCTCGACTGGCTCGCGAGCGACTTCCAGGAAAGCGGCTACGACCTCAGGCACACCCTCCACCGAATCGCGACCTCCGAGATCTACCAGGCGGAGACCGAGCACGTCGGCGACGCGGGTGAGGGTGACTACCTGTTCCGGGGACCGCGACCGAAACGTCTCACAGCCGAGCAGTTCGTCGACGCCGTCTGGCAGGTCACCGGCACGGCTCCGACCTCGTACGACGCACCGGTCGTGCGCGGCAAGGTCGATCCTGCGGAAACCGAAGCGTTCGCTTTCGATCCCGTCTGGATCTGGGGCGAGCCGGCGAAAACCGGCGGCCCCCCGCCCGCCGGGGAAAGGCTCCTCTTCCGCCACGACTTCGTCCTCGAGAAGGAGGTGCGTTCCGCGGGGCTCGTCGCCACCGCCGACAATAGTTTCACCCTCTACGTGAACGGTCACGAGGTCGCCTCGGGGCAGAACTGGACCGAACTGCGGCGCGGGGTGGTGAAAAACCACCTGCGCAAGGACAACCGGATCCTCATCGCCGCCACGAATGGCGGCAACGGCCCCAACGCGGCGGGCGCCTTCGCGGCGCTGCGCGTCGTCTTTACCGACGGGAGCGAGCGCACCATCGCGACCGGCCCCGGCTGGACCTACAGCGAGAAGGTGCCGGGCGGCAAGGCGAATCGATGGAAGCTCGACCAACTCGAGTGGAAGCCGGCCACCGAGGTGTCGGTCGGTGCCTGGGAAGCCGCGATCGATCCGCGTGCGGGCCGCGAGCTCCTCGCCAGTTCGGCCGCCTCGGAGCGCATGGTGCGAGCCTCCATCCTGAAGAGCGATTTCCTCATGCGCACTCTCGGCCGTCCCAACCGCGACCAGATCGTGACCTCGCGACCCTCGGAACTGACGACGCTCGAGGCGCTGGAACTCTCCAACAATGCCGACCTGGCACGGCGCTTCGAGCAGGGCGCTTCCCGCTTCGGCGGCACCAACTGGCTCGAGGATGTCTACCTCGCCACCCTTTCCCGCACGCCCACCGGACCCGAGCGTAACGCCGTCCTCGCGGCCCTCGGTGACGCCCCCTCCCCGGGTGACCGGGCCGACCTGCTCTGGTCGCTCTGCATGAGCCCCGAATTCTTTCTCGTCCGCTGACGCTCCCCCCTTCCTGTCTCTCCTTCCTCGTTTTCCCATGAACATCGATCCGAAACCGCCCGAACACATCGTCCGCCGGGACTTTCTCAAGAAGCTTTCCGCGGCGGGCGCCGCGGCCTGGATGTCGGGTGAACCCCAACTCGTCTTCGGCGCGGAACACGAGCAGCCCGAGGCGAGGGCCGACGCCTGCATCCTCCTCTGGATGGCCGGCGGCATGGCGGCGCCCGAAACCTTCGATCCCAAGCGATACGCTCCCTTCGAGAAGGGCATGCCGGTGAACTCCGTTCTCAGTACCTTCCCGGCCAAACCGACTGCGGTCGACGGCCTCGCCTTCTGCGAGGGCCTGGAACGTATCGGCTCGGTCATGGACCGCGGCACGATCATCCGGTCGCACATTCAGCCCGACCTCGGCAGCATCCTCCACTCTCGCCACCAGTATCACTGGCACACCGGATACGTGCCCCCGCAGACGGTGGCAGCGCCGCATCTCGGTTCCTGGATGGCGAAGGTGCTCGGCCCGAACAACCCGGTCATGCCGCCCTTCGTCAATATCGGCCAGCGCCTCGAGGGAGTCGGGGAAAAGGAGGAGCTCAAGGCGTTCACCACCGCGGGATTCTTCGGCAGCGAATACGGCCCGATGAACCTGCCCTTCCCCGAGGAGGCGGCCCAGTCGGTCCAACCGCCCGAGGGCATGACCGCGAGCCGGTTCTCGAACCGCAACCGGCTCTTCCGGAAGATCGTCGAGAGCAGTCCGCACCGCGAGTATGCGAGCGACTACCAGCAGGAATCCCTCCTCCGCTCGATGGACAACGCCTACCGGCTCCTCGAGTCCGACGAACGCAAGGCCTTCGACATCCTCGAGGAACCGGAAGCGTCCCGCAAGATCTACGACACGGGACGCTTCGGCCGCGGTTGCCTCCTCGCGCGCCGACTCGTCGAGAACGGGGCGCGCTTCGTCGAGGTGACGACGGAATATGTCCCTTTCCTGCACTGGGACACCCACAAGGACGGGCACACAACCGCAGCGCGACTGCACCAGGAGATCGATGCCCCGATCTCGCAACTGGTCCTCGACCTCGAGGAGCGCGGTCTCCTCGATCGCACCCTCGTCATCGTCGCCTCGGAGTTCAGCCGCGATGCGATCATGGAGGGCAAGCCGGGTTCGAACGCGCGCGACCAGGCGACTCACAAGGTCGACACGATCCAGGAGATGGCCCACTACGGACTGCACCGCCACTTCACCGGCGGCAGCAGCGTGTTGCTGTTCGGTGGCGGGGTGAAAAAAGGTCACGTGCACGGCAGGACCGCTGACGAACGCCCGCTCGTCGCGGTCGAGGATCCCGTGACCGTGACCGACCTCCACGCCACGATCATGACCCTGATGGGCATCAGCCCGAAGACCGAGTTCACGATCGAGGGCCGTCCCTTCTACGTCACGATCGACGGCACCGGCAAGCCGGTCACCGAAGTGATGGCGTGACGTCGGTTCAGACCTACGCGTCGCCGTCCCCCTCCATCCCCGATTCCGGGTCAGGTGTGGCCGGCGTTCCCGCCGCCTCTTCCCCATCGGCAGCCGGGCTCGCCGCTTTCCCTTTGCCCGTGGGATTGGCCTCCTTCGACTTGCCCTTTCGAGGGCCGCTGCGGTTGGGACGAGGATTCTCGACATCGGAGGCGATCCGGAATCCCGTCCAGAAATTTCGCTCCTCCGGACTCTCCGCCGCGCGGCGCGTCGTCACCTCGAATCCCTCCTTCGTCGCGAAAGAGGCACCGCGCTTGATCGGAACCTTTTTGTCCGGGCTGTCGGGATCCGTGTCGAAACTCGCGGTCCATTCGCTCACGTTCCCCGCCAGCCCACGCACACCGTATCGGCTCTCGTCGGAAATCAGGGCATCCACAGGATTCCATGCGCGATACCCGTCGATCGATCCGGGCGCCTGATCACCCTCACTACTCTGATCGACACCGCTGTTGAACCGGGACGAATCCAACTCGCCGCCCCACGGATAGACCGATCCGGCGCGGCCCCGGGCCGCTTTCTCCCACTCCTGCTCGGTCGGCAGACGGGCCCCCTTCCAGGTCGCGTAGGCATAGGCGTCCCACCAGTCCACGCCGATGACCGGACAGTTCGGATCGATCGGGGCACCGGCAAATCGCCCTCCCCGCATCGCCGCATCCCGCATGTCGCTCCAGCGATCGGGAGCATACGACTTCTTCGATTCCGGCTGATCGGGATGGCGGACCATGCTCCGTTTACCCGGATGAGCCGCGAGATCCTCGAGAAAAGCCGCATAGTCGCCGATCGTCACCTCGTACTGGCCGATCCAGTATTCGGGAAGTTCCACCTGCTCGCCCTCCTGGTAGGGAAAGACCCCCTCGGGAATCTTCGCCAGGTCATCGAGGTCGCGGACGACCGGTTTGCCTCCGTAGACGAGAAGAGCGATCACTCCCGCGGCCACGATCAGAAGCCCGATCACGGTTCCCGTCACGATCGCGGTCCGGTTCGTCTCCTGCTCGTTCAACTTGGCGATCTCGGCATCGGACAAGGCACTCTTCGGATCACTCGTATCGAGCGCCCTGGCGAGACCATCAATGGTCCGGATTCCATCGACCCGGCTTGATCCGAGCCGGTCCACCAACGAGAACAGTTCGGGATCCGAGACCGATTTCACGAGGAATGGCGCAATGGCCTCGCCCAGGAGCCCCATCTGCTTGGCCTCGTCTTCGACGGTCAGGGGATCCCCCCGCCCTTTCACCGGGTTCGCGATCCGGACGTGTTCCTCGTTGAGAAGCAGGATCGTCTGGGCGGAGACGAGACGGTGGTCCATGCCGCTGTCCCGGAGATAGGCAAGAGCGCTCGACACGGACTCGAGCACACCCCAGAGCACGTGATCCTCGAGCCGCGCGCGGCGCCTCGCAAGGTCGCTCAAACTCGGGGCATCGACCAGCTCGAGGGTGTAGAAGTTCACTCCCGTTTCCTGGTCGCACTCGTACACGAGCGAGATTGATGGATGGTTGATGGAAGCCCGCGTGCTGGCCTCCTCCACGAAGGCGCGCACCCACTCGATCTCGGTGCGGTGTTTCCGATAGAGAATCTTCAGCGCCACCTTGCGACCAATTGACGTCTGCTCGGCCTCGTAGAGAGCGAAGTTGTCGTCCTGCTGAATCACCCGAAGCAGCTTGTAGTCGCCCAGCCGGGTTCCGACCGCCAACGCTTCATCCGGAAGATCGACCGCGTTTGAGGCGGGTGGCGAGGCAGCGGGCGACGCCGCGGGGGACTCCGGAACGGGTGAACTCTGCACAGGGGGCATGATCGGCTGCGTGCGATCGTCGACCGCGGGAGCCGGGGCCTCGCCGCCGAGTACCCGGTCTTCGCCACCGGCCGACCCGGATGAGGACGCCTCTCCCTCGTTCATCCATCCCGTCAGGGTAGCGACATCGACTGGCTTGAAGAAGAGCCGCTCGCCCTCCTGGACCCTCCCGTAGAATGGGGACATGTCCTCGCTGCTGCAGAACGCGCACCGCACGCGGGGGAACTTGCTCTTTAGGTGATCCCGGAGATCGAATACCTCGTTTCCGTTTTCCGTGGTGAAAGCGGCGATGAGGAACGCGAGCCCCTCGAGTGATTGGGAGAAAGCGAAAGCCTCCTCCACAGTGGCGAAGGAGTGAAACGGTCCGGCCACGCCGGCGAGACCGGCGGCCAGTGCCTCACGCTCGTACTCGGAGCTCTCGATGATTAGGACGGTGCGTTGGGATTCCATGGATCACGCTCAGGGACTGGGGCTTCCCGGAAACAAGGCATTTTCCGGTCCGGGCGATCCCGGAGGGGCGGGAGATTGATTCAGTTCTTCTCGCCGTTTCGCATGAAGCGATTCCGGCATCGCCACCGTGTCCTGAAGTTGGTCGCGATAATAGAGCTCGATCACGTATCCGTGGTAGGTGCGGGTGCCCAGCTCCCGCTCCTGTTCCTCGGTGAAAGGAGGCTGATAGTAGATCACTTCGATCTCCTCCGTTCCCCCGTCCTGCCAGTCGTAGGGTTCGGTCGGATACTTGTTTTGCGTGTCCGCCGTGGACGAATCGACCCTCTCTCCCTCGACGAGATCGTAGAAGTAGACCAACATCGCCATCTCTCCACCAGAAGGCCGCATCCGGGGGTCCCCCTCGATCAGGACACGAAGCGAGACCCTCTGCCCCCCTTCCTGGCCCGGAGGCAATTCGTCGACATCGATCGAGCCCAGGCGAAGAACTCGCGAGGAGGAAGTCTCCACGGGGGCCGTCTCTCCGCTCAGGAACCGGTGAGCCATTGCGAAATAATCACCGGCCCGGTCGGGTCCCAAACCATCGACGCGCTCCCAGTATCCCCGCGCCTTTTCATCGAGCCCCATCTGTTCGAACGTAACCGCCAGCTCACTCAGCACCACGGGGTGATCGGGCAGGGCCGTCTCCGCCTGGCGCAGCGCTTTCAGCGCCCCCTGCATGTTGCCCCCGGCGCGCAACTCCCGGCCGGTGGTGACGAGAAGTCCGAGCAGCGGATCCTCGATTCCCGCGACGGACTCCTCTGCACCGGCGGGGATCGGGTCTTCAACCGGAATGCCGGCGGAACGGCTCCCCACCCGGCTGTCGATCGATTCTCCTCCCGGCCCGACGAAGCCCGGGGCGAGTGTCGCTCCGTTCCCGCCTTCCGGCTGATTTCCTGCCAGTTCTCCGGGGACCGGCGCACCCGGTTCCTGGTCCTGCGAAGTGGAATCCGGCCGGAGAGCGACCCCGCTCCGCTGGTCGACAGGTAGTGGCGCGAGGACTCCAGGGGATCCTCCCCCTGTCGCGGTCTCTCCCGCGACCACCGGACCACCCATGCCGGGTTCGCTCGGGACAGCTTGCGGGGAAAACGAGGGCGAAACTCCCGTGTTCAATGCCTGCGGCACCCCCACGGCCATCGAATACTGCGGTGTGGGCAAGGGCTCCCGGATCAGCACCGCCAGACCCATCGCAACCACCTGAACGACGGCAATGGCGCCCACGGTCCACATCGCCAATTGAAACGATGTGCCGAAGCGTGCATTCGCCGGCAGCCACTCTTGCGTCATCAATGTTCGTTGAAGGGTGGGCCGCACCGAAGTTGCTGGGGGACAGCGCAACATACGGAAAGCCCGTTGCTTGCAATAGTCGGCGATCCGGCAAAGCCGTCAACCCGCGACAACCTCGCGAGCCGTCTTCTTTTCCCGGTGATTTTTTTTAAAAAAACCTGACCGTCAGCATAAATTACGCTACACTCCTCCCACTCGTGCCGAGGTGAGAACCATCCGTCACGCAGAAAACCAACCATCCGAACCACACCAGTACCGTGAGCAGTCATCTTTCCAGCGACATCCAGATCGAGGGCGACCTCAACTGTTCCACCGATCTCATCTTCGACGGATCGATCCAGGGCAACATCACTTCGAAGGGTTCCCTGACGATCGGACAGAACGCCACCGTCACCGGCGACCTCAAGGCCGAAAAGGCCGTCATCGAGGGCAAGGTCAACGGCAACGGCGACTTCACCCAGTGCCAGCTGGCCCCGACATCCGTCATCACCGGCTCCGTCAGTACCGTGAGCCTCCAGATGGAGGAGGGCGCCTCCCTCGCCGGCCAGTGCAAGGTCGGGAAGGCGAAGGCGTAGTGGAGCGCCTCATTGCGAGGAGCCTCCTCGCGCAGCCGAGCCCCGGGAACGTTCGCGAACCCGGGGTTTTTCGTCTCGTCAATCCGCTCGAGAGAGGGCGAGGGCGTGGGCCGCGGCATAATCCTCGGCGTGGGACAGGCTGATCTTCACCTCCACGATGCCGGTGCGCTCCGCGAAGAGCGCGCCCCGCCCCGAGAGGGCCACGTGCGGGCAACCGAGACCGTCCCGGAGGATCTCCATGTCCCGCCACGCCAGATCGGTTCCAATGCCGGTACCGAACGCCTTGGCGATCGCCTCTTTCGCGGCAAACCGGGCCGCGAAGTGACGCGCGGCGTAGTGCATGGATTCGCAGTAGGACCTCTCACCCGGCGTGAAGAGCCGGTCGAGGAAACGCTCGCCGTAGTCGCGTATGGACGCCTCGACGCGGCGCGTCTCGACGATGTCGATCCCGATCCCGTAGATGGTCTCCATCGCTCACTGGAATTCGCGCACGATCAGAATCGTCCAGATCGCGAAGAGAACCGTCCAACAGACGGTCACGAGAAGAGCGGAAACCAGGGCGAACCACCATCCGACGCGTCCCCGCGGCACGAAGGAACGCGAGGCCTTTCGGTGCCGGAACAGGAGAAAGAGAGCGATCGGCGCCGTCAGGAAACTCACCGGTAGGAGAAACCAGGTGAGAGCGAGAGCCCGATTCTCCGGAAGCACCGTCCGTGCCTGGAAGTCAACCGACCGCGTGCCCTCGCGCAGGTGATGGAGGCAAGGCATGCAATAGGAGCGACCGGCCCAGTCCACCGCGGCCTTGGTCGAGAGGAAACAACCACACTCCTCGCAGATCGTCTCCGCCCTGAGCTCGGGGTAGAAGGTGCAGGTGGCATCATCCTCGCCCGGCATCTGCCCCTGACCCGCACCCGCGAAGGCGCCCTCGAGCCGGGGAAACACGGTGAATCGCAGGGAGGCGGAACAAACGGGGCACGTCACGAATCCGGTCTCGTCAAGCTCCTGGGTTGCCACCGCGCGGCGACAACCGGTGCAGCGCAGGACGCCGGCGGCCGGGGATACGGGAAGGGGTGAACTCATCCGGAATCTCGATTTCGGCGTGGCCGTCTACCGTTTCGCGACACGTGTGCCCGCGACACGGTCGTGCAGGGCCCGCTTCTCGGGATCGAAAGCGGCCATCCAGTAGACTCCGGCACACAGCAGCGAGACGAGAAGATACGCGACAATGCTCCCGATCACCGTGGTGGCCACGAGGGCGGGACGATCCCCGCCGGCAAAAGCTCCCACCCCCAAGGCGATGACAAGGACCAGCACGATCATCGGCGGCACGTAGACGATGAGGTAGTTGAGGGGAATCTTCGCGAGCCAGCGAACGAAAGCGCGCTTGTAGGTGAGCCGGGTCCCATCCGGGTTGACGACCTTTGCCCCGATCACGAGTTTTCCCACCGTCCCCTGGTACTTCCCCACCATCCAGGTCTCGTAGTAGATGCTGATCGCACCCATCGCGAGGAGACCGAATCCGTAGGCCGCGCCCATCGCGATGCCCCAACCCAGCGTCATGTCATCGTCCTCCATCGACACGCCTGACATCGCTGCGACAATGTAATAGGGTACCATGCAAAGGCTCGACGGGACCATTTTCACCAGGTAATCGAGAATCGAGCCGAGCACCCTCCACCAGAACCCGACATACTCGAGAGGACGGTCCGTCGCGTCGGCGATCCCCGTCTCGCCCGTCTCCATCAGCTTCTGCACGAAAGCCTCCTTGTGTTCCACGCCGATCAGTGCGTCGCCATACGGAATCATCTCGGAGAGGGGGTAGACCCGCTTCGAGTGGGCGCAGACCCCCGTCTCGACAGGAGTATCGTCCCCTTCCGCCCCGAACAGGGGAGATGCCACCGTCGAAAACGGCGCCCAATCCGCCATTCCGTCGCGCCAGACGAGCGTCTCCGCATCGATCTCGCCCCGGTTGTTCAATCCGAGCAGAGCGTCTCCGGTGACCGGTCCGCGCTGGCCTTCCACCGGGCTCGTGTAGTACCACTCGTCCATGGGGCCGCAGTCTCTCGCCTTTTCCCGATGCTGTAAACGAGAAAGGGCCCGTCCGGCTCCTCCGTCACCCGCCCTGCACCGGAGGCATGAGCGCCACCTCGTCTCCCGATGCGATCGGTGTATCGCGCGTAGCGTACGATCCGTTCACCGCGAGCAGAAGACGATCGTCCCAATCGGCCAGGGCGGGCCGGACGGCATACAGTTCGGCAAGGAGATCTCCGACCGTGTCGATGCCGGTCCCGGTCTCGTAGTCGACCTCGTCTCCGTCGGCGAGGTCCCGAAGGACGGAAAAATAGAGAAGCCGAATCCTCATGTCTCTTCCGGTTCGCCGGATCGAATCCACTCCGGGTGCAGGACACCGATCTCCCGGAGATTGCGGTATTCGCCGTCATAGTCCAGCCCGTATCCCACCACGAACTCGTTCTCCACCTCGAAACCCCGGTAGTCCGCCTCGATATCGACGGCACGCGCCACTCGCTTCGAGAGCAGAACCGCCGTGCGGATAGAAAGAGGCGCCGCCTCGTCCGAAAACCGGTCTGCAATCGCCCGGAGAGTCCGTCCCGAATCGAGAATGTCGTCCACGATCAACACATGACGTCCCTCCAGGGCCGGCAGGCGGCTCTGGTGAAACGTGACCTTCCCGCTGCTCACCGTTCCGCTCCCGTAACTCGACACGCTGACCGCATCGACTTTGAGGGGAAGCCGGATCTCGCGAATCAGGTCGGCCATGAAGAGTGCCCCCCCCTGGAGGATGCCGACGATCGTCAGCGGCTCGCCCCGGTAGTGCTCCTCGATCTCGCGCCCCATCGCGGAGACGCGGTCGCGGATCTCGTGCTCGAGGAAGAGCACCCGCTCGAGCCTGCCGTGCCAGTCATGCTCGGAACCTGCTTCGTCCTGCGCCATGCGCCTTCGTCCGGGATTCGAGTTACTTACTTTTCCACGATCCAGATATTCCGGTAGAAGACCGGATTACCGTGGTGTTGCAGGAAGATTGGTCCCGGATCAGGCGTGAGCTTCAGGCCCGCGCCTCCTGTCACGTGCGGTAGCTCCTGGTCATCCTGGACCAGGACTCCATTCAGGTGAACCGTCATCCGGGCGGGAGAGACGAGTTTTCCCTCCCCATCGAATTCTGCCGAGATGAAATCGACATCGTAGGTCTGCCAGGTCAGCGGCGGCAGGCAGGCATTCACCTTCGGCGCGGCAATCTTGTAGATCCCACCCGTCTCGTTCGATTCTCCGGTGAGTCCGAACGAATCGAGAACCTGCGTCTCGTAGCGATGCTGGTGATACACGCCACTGTTTCCCCGTGCCTGTCCCTTCGCCTCCGGCTTGTAGGGCGTGCGAAACTCGAGGTGCAACCGGTAGCTGTGAAACCTCCTCTTCGTCTTCACATCGAGGTTGGGAAGCAGACCTTCGACGACTTTGCCGTTGATCCATTCGTCCGCCGAACTCCCGTCGAACAAGACGACGGCGCCCTCCGGCGGCTTGGCTCCCAGCGTGGGGCTCGACCGCTCGATCCGGGGCAATTCCCCACGCTCCTCTCCGTCGATCACCAGGGTGAGCGATCCCCCCGCGATCGTCGCGCTGTTCTTGCCATCCTCCGAGCGAAGGGAGGCACCCTCGCCGGTCAGTTCGCCGGTCATCCCGATACGTCGCATCTCTTTCGTGTGTCCGCGACCGGGTAGACCGCCTTCGAGGGCAAACGCCTCCAGGCGGTCGCCTCCACGAGCGATGACCTGCACGCCCCAATCCTGGCCTTCCGCATTCACTCCATACTCCCCCTGGATCGAGAAAGCGGGATGCTCCGCCTTCGCCTCGACCGGATCGGTCCAGGTCGGCCCATCCTTGCAGGAGGCCGTGGTGAAGACTGTCGCTGTGGCGGCGAGAACGATGACGGGGATTTTCATGAGCGAGACGGGTTTCGTGAGCGAGAAAACGATCGTAAACTGGGGGCGTCCCTACACGAATGAACGATTCCCCACAATCCGCAATCTCCGAGATGCGTGAAGAATACGGAGCCGGCCAGCTCCGCCGCAGCGACCTCGCCGCCGATCCAGTGACACAGTTCGAATCGTGGTTCGCGGAAGCGAGGGAGGCGGGTATCCGCGAGGCGAACGCCATGATTCTCTCCACCGTGGGCGACGACGATATTCCCTCGTCGCGGACCGTCCTCCTCAAGGAAGTCGACCGGGGCGGTTTCACCTTTTTCACGAACTACGAAAGCAAGAAGGGGCGCGAACTGGAGAGACGTCCTGTCGCCGCCCTCCTGTTTCACTGGAAGGAGCTGGAGCGGCAGGTCAAGATCCGGGGGCGAGTCGAGAAAATCGACCGCGCCGACTCGCAACGCTACTATTTCTCGCGTCCCTACGAGAGCCGGATCGGCGCCTGGGCCTCGCGCCAGAGCGAGGAGATTCCGGACCGGACGTCTCTGGAACAGCGGATGCAGGAGTTTCGCGATCTCTACCCGGACACAGGCTCCGACGACTGCGTTCCGCTCCCCGATTTCTGGGGAGGCTACCGGGTTCTCCCGGATTCGGTCGAGTTCTGGCAGGGCCAGCCGGCACGCACCCACGATCGCTTTCTCTTCCGGCGTCAGGAGGAGGGCACGTGGAGCGTCGCCCGGCTCAGTCCGTGATTTCGCCACCGCATTGCCGCGAATTTGTCACTGTCGGGGCAAGCCGTCCCGTGGTTTGCACTCGTTACGCCATTCACCTCTCGCCATGCCCTTTCACTGGAATCCCAGCCGCCGCCGCTTCGCCGGCACTCTCGCCGCCACCGCGGCTTCCTCGATGCTTCCCTCTTCGGCCTCGTCCGCCGTCGATGCGAACGAGACATGGGCCTTGCTCTCCGACACGCACATCGCCGGAAATCCCGACGAAGTCGTCCGTGGCGTCAACATGCGCGCGCACCTCGAAAAGGTGGTCATGGCCCTGCTCTCCGAGTCCGAAGGGCTCGCGGGGGTCATCATCGACGGCGATTGTGCTCTCGATGCCGGATTCCGCGAAGATTACAAGGTGCTCGCCCGGACCCTCGCGCCGCTCGCCGAGGCCCGTATTCCCGTTCACCTCACCCTCGGGAACCACGACGATCGGGGACCTTTCTCCGAAGTCTTCTCCGATCCGCCGGCCGCCGTCGATGCAGTCGACAACAAGCACCTGAGCCTGATCGAGACCCCCCGGTTGAACTGGATCCTGCTCGATTCGCTGCGTATCGTGGACGAAGTGGCGGGCGAGTTCGGCGCGGACCAGATCGCCTGGTTGGACGGGATCCTGTCGAAGCACTCCGGCAAACCGGCGGTGCTCGTCGGCCACCATTATCCTCAAGCCGTCCGCGAGATGTCCATCGCGGGCGACGCGGTGAGCGTGGGCGGGCTCGAGGACAGTGAAGCGTTCCTCGCGGTAGCCCGCCGTCATCCCCACGTCCAGGGCTATATCTACGGGCACAGTCACGACTGGGAAGTGACGACGGACGAATCCGGCCTGCACCACGTCAACCTCCCGCCGACGGCCTATGTCTTCGACGAAAGCCGCCCCTCGGGCTGGGTGCGGGCAACGGTATCCCGAGAGCACGGCCTCACCCTGGAACTTGTGAGTCTCGATCCCGGCCACGAACAACACGGCGAGCGATTCGAACTGGCCTGGCGTTGAAGCAAAGCGCGAACGAGCGAAGAGGCACAGCGAGAGTTCCGTCCCAACCTAACATGTTCCGTCGCTGACCCACCGGGCTCAACCGTTCCACGCGGCGAGGGCATTCTCCCGCTCCACCAGGGGAATCGTCAGTTCAGCTCCGCCGGCCACATGGGAGGCCAGCACGGCACAGACCATCTCCACCGTGGCCGCGCCCTCACCTGCTCCGCAGGTCGGTTCGCGATCCTCTTTCACCGAGGCGATCAGATTCTCGACCGCAGCCACGTGGTTCATCACCCGGCGCGGCAGGTCCTCGCGTGGTTCCGGTTCGCCGATTCCGGCAGTCGAAACCGGTACCCAGGGGCGCGGTTCCCCCTCGGCGAAGGGGCTACCCGGGACGAAATGCGCCAGTGGATCGCGGTCACACCGGAGACTGATGAGGCCCTCGCTGCCGACAAGTTGAAGACCGAAGCCCGCCCCCCTGGTGCCATCGTTCGCGATCGAGTCGAATGTCCCGGTGACGCCTCGCGAGAATCGATACCGGGCGTGGAGCTCGTCACCGGCCATCGGCCCGAGTCCCTCCCCTCCCTCGAAGACGTCGCCCGGCTCCACACGCTTCCTCCCGGCATACAGCGTCGCCGAGCAGGTCAACGGTGTCCCGCCGAAGTAGCTCATGAGATTGAGCACGTGCGTGCCGAGCACCCAGAGATCCTCCACCCCGCCTCGCCGGTCCCCCTTGCCCCTTCCGCGAATCTCCAGGAGCGTCCCGATCTTCCCGTCTTCGACGAGGCGATCGATCGCCTGCAGCACGGGGTGATACCGGTTGCGGTGCGCCACGGCGATCTTCGTGTTGGCGTCGCGTGCGGCGGTGAGCACCTCGTCACACTCGGCGGGGCTACGAAGAAACGGTTTCTCGATATAGATCCCCCGCACACCCGCCTCGATCGCGGCCAGCGCCATGTCGCGGTGCTGATCGACGTGGCGCGGACATACCGCCACGAGGTCCGGACGAACCTCCTGCAGCATGGCCCGATAGTCGGGGTGGAGCGCCTCCTTCCCCAGTCCGAGGCGCTCCCCTGCCTCAGCGAGTCCGGCCGCATCGGGATCGGCCACCGCGACGAGGGTCGCCGATGGCACCGACCGCCAGACCGTGTCGAGCCCGTGCCCGTAGTTGCCCCGGCCGGTGTGTCCGATCACGGCAACCGTCATCGTCCCGTCGTCTGCCGCTCCGGCAAGGGACGCGCCCAGGGTCGCGGACGCACCCGCACCGCATTTCACGAAGCCTCTTCGATTCATGAACGGGATCATGACCGGTGCGGCAGGGGACGTCAACGGCGATGGTTTCGGGGCCGAATTGGCCGCAACGCGTTCTGGTCAACCGGGCCGTCCTGCGTCATCTTCCGGTTCGATGACAGAACGACCCTCGCTCTTCGCAACGGCTGCCTTCGCCCTGCTGCTCCTCGTCGCTCCGGCGGCTCCGGCAGCAGAGTTCCAGGATCTCTTCAACGGGAAAGACCTCACCGGCTGGAAAGGTCACAAAGCACTCTGGTCGGTGGTCGACGGCACCATCCTTGGCCGCACGACCCAGGAGAATCCCACCAAGGGAAACACCTTCCTCATCTGGCAGGGAGGTGAGGTGTCCGATTTCGAATTCACCTGCGAGGTGCAGTTCGAGGGCAACAATTCCGGGGTTCAATACCGAAGCCAGGTGGTCGATGCGGAGCAGTTCGTTCTCTCCGGCTACCAGGCCGATCTGCATCCTCGACAGGAGTATTTCGGCATGCTCTATGGCGAGAAACTGGGCAAGCGGGGGATCATCGCGACGCGCGAACAGCGGATCGTCGTCGACGAGAACGGCGAGAAGAGGGTTATCGAAGAATCCAAACCGGGTACAACGCTCGACGGCACCGCCTGGAACACCCTGCGCATCGTTGCCGTCGGCGACCGCCTCATCCACCAGGTCAATGGTGTTACCACGGTCGACATCACCGACCGCCATCCCGATTTGTCATCCGACTCCGGAGTCCTGGGGCTTCAACTGCACGCCGGACCTCCCATGACGGTGCGCTTTCGCAAACTGAAGCTCCGTCATCTCGACGGCGAGGAAGCGGCCACCACTCTCAAGACGGCGATCGAAGAGGGAAAACCGAAAGCGCAGAATGCCACCGTCGCTCCCAACGCGGCCGCACCTTCTTCCGAAGTGCGCAAATACGAGTGGGTGGCCGCCAAGCCCCGCCCGCACTGGCTCTGGACCGAGGGAAAAGCCGACAACGACCCCCTGTTTCTCCGCCACACCTTTTCTCTCTCGGGCAAGCCCACGAAGACCCGGCTCTACGCCACCTGCGACAACGAAGCCGAAATCTGGATCAATGGAGAATCGGCGGGCCGTGCCCCCGACTGGGGAGCTCCCGTGATGCGTGACGACATCGCGGGAATGTTGAAGCAGGGAGAGAACACGATCGCGGTGCGGGCGAAGAACCGCGGCGGAACCGCGGCTTTCGTGTTCAAGCTCGTAGCCGAGACAAGGGGAGCGGAGCCGGTCACGATCACCAGCACACCAGCTTGGAAGGCGTCACGCTCGGATGCGAAAGGGTGGAAATCCACCGGTTTCGACGACAGCGGATGGACCGTTCCCCTCCTCGATCGTGGCGCCTTCGGCGTGCAGCCCTGGGGACTCGCCGGCATCGACGGACCCACGGGAGGAAAGCGGAACGCCAAGAAATCGCCTCTCGATCCCTCCGAAATCGCGGTGCCCGAGGGCTTCCGAGTCGAGTTGCTCTACACCGTGCCACGCGACGAGCAGGGCTCCTGGGTTGCTCTCACCCGACTCCCCGACGGCCGCCTCATCGCCTCGGACCAATATGATGCCGGCATCTACGAGATTGCCGTGAGCGAGAGCTCGGAGGGACCCCGCGTTTCCGTCGAGAAGATCCCCGCCGGCATCTCGGGGGCCTGGGGCATGCACTGGCACCGCGACAGTCTCTATGCCAACGTGATCGGGAAGACCCTGAAGCGAATTTTCGACTCCACGGGCGACGGCAGGCTCGACGCGATCGAGGAGTTGCCCGGCGCCCCGGGCAACGGAGAACACGGCAATCACGCCGTGATTCCCTACCAGGACGGGAAACACCTCATGGTCATCGGAGGGAATTCGACTCCGATGCTCGACCACGAAATCTCCCGCGTGACCGGCTGGGACGAGGATCTCCTCCTCCCCCGCCAATGGGACGCCCGTGGACATGCCCGGGGTCGCCTCGCGCCCGGCGGCTACGCCACCCTGTTCGATACGGAGGAAAAGACCCACGAGGTCTACACGACAGGATTCCGCAACCAGTACGACATCGCCGCCAACAAGCACGGGGACGTCTTCACCTTCGATGCCGACATGGAGTGGGACATGGGAATGCCCTGGTATCGCCCCACGCGCATCTGTCTCGTGGCGAGCGGAGCGGACTACGGCTGGCGGTCCGGCACCGGGAAGTGGCCGTCCTACTACGAGGACAGTCTCCCCCCCGTGGTCGATATCGGTCCCGGCTCGCCGACCGGAGTCGTTTCGGGACTGGAGACCGCTTTCCCCGCGCCCTACCGCGATGCGATCTACGCCCTCGACTGGACCTTCGGCACGATCTACGCGATTCACCTGGAGGAAATCGGTGCCGGTTACCGCGGCGAGGCCGAGCCCTTCGTCACCGGCGCTCCCCTTCCCGTGACCGACGCCATCGCCGGCAGCGACGGCGCCCTCTACTTCACCATCGGCGGCCGTCGCACCCAGAGCGCGCTCTACCGCGTGACAGCGACCGGAGAGACCCCGAAACGAGCCGCACCGCAATCGAGCGACTCCGCACGCGTCGCCGCCGCCGACGCCCGTGAAACGCGCCGTGCCCTCGAGGCATTTCACGGAAGGACGCATCCGGACGCCATCGCAACGGCCTGGCCCCATCTCGCGAGCGAGGACCGGTTTCTCCGCCACGCCGCCCGCGTCGCGATCGAATCCCAGCCCGTGGAACAGTGGGCGCACAGGGTGCTCTCGTCGGACGATCCGCAAACCGTCATTACCGGAGGCGTCGCGCTGGCTCGACAGGGCGCTGCCGAAGCCCACCAGGGCGTCCTGACGGAGGCCCTTCTCGGGCTCGACCCCTCCACCCTCACCGATAGCCAGCTGCTCGGACTTCTCCGCGCCTACGCCCTCGACTTCATCCGTTTGGGCCGTCCCGGCGACGAACAGCGACGGGCCGTCATCGCCGAACTGGATCCGCTCTTCCCTCACGAAAACGCCGACGTGAACACCGAGTTGGTGCGCGTCCTGGTCTACCTCGAGGCCCCCGGAGTCATCGGCAAGACGATGGACCTGATCACCAATCGGGGGAAGACCGAAGTACCCGCCTGGAGAGAGCTGGCGAGCCGCAACGAAGGCTACGGGGCGCGCATCCGGGACATGCTGGAAAACCACCCTCCCTCCCGCGAGATCGGCTATGCCTTCATGCTCAGGAATCTCAAGACAGGCTGGACGCTCGATCAGCGCAGGCAGTATTTCACCTTCCTCAACGAGGCCGCCCAATTCGCCGGCGGGGCGAGCTACGCCGGCTTCCTCGAGAACCTCCGGGACGAGGCGCTTGGGAACTGCACCAACGAAGAACGCGCCGCCCTCGCCGGTGTGACCGGTGAGAATTTCAATCCCGTCCCCGATTTCGACATCCTTCCTCCCGCCGGTCCCGGCCGCATCTGGACAATGGAGGAGGCCGCGCAACATGTCGCCCGGGGCAACCTGCGGAAAGCCGGATTCGAGCGGGGACGCAGCCTCTACCATGCGATCGGGTGCGCCGCCTGCCATCGCGTCGGCGGGCTCGGAGGCGACATCGGCCCCGATCTCACCAGCGTGCCCAACAAGTTCGACGAAACCTACGTGCTGGAATCGCTCATCGATCCGAGCGCCCAGATCAGCGACCAGTATGGTTCTTCGGCCGTGACGAAGGGTGACGGTACGGTCGTGACCGGACTGGTGGTCGAACGCGAGGAGGGAGCGGTTGACGTCTACCCGCCCAACGCGGATGCCGAACCGGTGCACATCGCGGGTGCCGACATTTCCTCGATCGAACCGGTACCGGTCTCCCAGATGCCGCCCGGCTTGATCAATCTCCTCAATCCCGAGGAACTGCGCGATCTCATGGCCTACCTGATGGCCGGCGGCGACCCCGAAGCGAAGGTGTACGGAAACTGACCGGACAACGGTGTTCCCGGAGTAGTCGTGACCGGACGCCCCCTCATCAGCAGGTACAGGCGAGACAGGATCGAGTGCACTACGGTGGCCGATCGGGTTTCCTGGATCCCCGACCCATCGAATGACCCACGCCACGCGCGAAAATTTCGACAACCTGTGCGACCGCTTCGGCGTCTCGCACGCCCTGGCCCGGTCGACCTTCGCCGACCTCCTCTCCCGCTACTCCGAGCCGCACCGGTGCTACCACGACATCGCCCACATCGACAGGTTGCTGGGCTGGCTCGACGAGTGTGGCTGCGGTGGGGACGCCATCGAGCTGGCGATCTGGTTTCACGACGCGGTCTATGACTCGGCTGCCCGCGACAACGAGGCGCGCAGCGCCCTGCTGTTTCGCACCATGTTGGGAGGGAGCCTTCCAGCCGGGCTGGTCGAGGATGTCGAGCGCCTCATCCGTGCGACAGACCCGGCCCGTCCGAGATCGAATCGGCCCGACGAGGAGCTCCTGATCGATATCGACCGCGCCATCCTCGGAGCCGGTCCGGACGACTACGAGGAGTACTGCGCCGGAGTGAGAGCGGAGTATTCCCACGTGCCCGATGCGGCGTTCGCGGCGGGTCGATCCGCCGTGCTGCGCGAAATTCTCCGCGATGCTCCCCTTTTCCGGACGGCTTTCTTCGCATCCCGTGAAGAGCGCGCCCGTTCGAATCTGGAGCGGGAACTGGCCCGCTGGGAAAGCCGGTGAAACGGACGTCGTCTTTTTGCTTGGGCCTTTTCCCTCAACTCTCCTACACTTGCCGCATGAGCTCGCGACGCGAATTCCTCTCCCTCTCCACGACGGCGCTGGCGGCCGGTTCCATTCCCTCGATTCGCGGTGCGGAAGGGGCCGCGGACATCCTCGCGCGGAGCGAGACTTTCGTCCCGGTCCGGGCCCTCACGAAAGGTCCGTCTTTTCACTGGTTCGGGTACTACGACAAGCTCAACTTCGATCCCACCAATCGCCTCGTCCTTTTCAACCAGGTCGATTTCGAAGGGCGCACCCCGCGACCGGACGATCGCATCCGCGTCGGCATGATCGACATCGAAGACGGCGACCGCTGGACCGAATTGGGCAAGAGCGATGCCTGGGGCTGGCAGCAGGGTTGCATGCTGCAGTGGCTGCCGAAGAGGGAATCGGAGGTGATCTGGAACGATCGCGAATCCGGTCGTTTCGTGTCCCACATCCGGGATGTCGCCACGGGAGAGACACAAACCCTGCCGCGACCTGTCTACGCCGTGAGTCCCGACGGAACCTGGGCGATCACCGCGGACTTCGCTCGCATCCAGAATCTTCGGCCGGGTTACGGCTACCAGGGTGTGGCCGATCCTTTTCGGGATCAGCGGTGCCCGGAGAAGTCGGGGGTCTGGCGACTCGATCTCGTTACGGGCGAGAGCAGGTTGATTCTATCTCTCGCCCAACTCGCGGAAATTCCCTACCGTGGAGCTGCGCTCACGAACAAGTGGAACTACGTGAATCACCTGCTCGTCAATCCCGACGGCACGCGAATCGTGTTTCTTCACCGATGGCGGGACAAGGGCCCCGATGACGCGGGGTTTGCCGTCAACAATGGCTTCGTCACCCGCATGATCACGGCGAATCCGGACGGCAGCGATCTCCACATCCTCGATCCGTCGGGATACACGTCGCATTTCATCTGGCGCGATCCGAATCACATCTGTGCCTGGACACGTCCCGAGGGAAAAGACGCCGCCTTCTACCTCTTCCGCGATCGCAGCGAGGAGTTCGCCGTGGTGGGGAGGGAGAAAATGCCGCTCAACGGCCACAATACCTACCTTCCTGCCGGCGAGGGAAGAGAATGGATCCTCAATGATACCTATCCGCGGGGCGAAGATCGTCAGCAGACCGTCTATCTCTACCACGTGCCCACAGACAAGCGGGTGGATCTCGGGCACTTTCATTCACCCGACCGCTACAAGGGCGAATGGCGTTGCGACACGCATCCCCGCTCCAGCAACGACGGACGCCTGATCACGATCGACTCCCCCCACGGCGGAGAGGGCCGCCAGGTCTGGCTCCTCGACGTGAGCGAAATCGTCGACCGCTCCTGAGACGGGCCGCGCATTTCCGTTTTCCGATTCGTGCCGCCAGCCATGACCATGCTCAAACGCCCGCGCGAACAACTTCTCTCTCCCGCGGATCCCGCTCCCCTGGCCTGTTTTCGCATCGCGTGGGGTGTGCTCATGCTGCTCGAGAGCATGGCGCTCCTGAATTTGTCCGCGACGCTGTTTCACCCGAACTTGTTTCACTTCACCTTTACCGGATTCTCGTGGGTGCGCCCGCTTCCCGAGCTCTGGATGGTGGAACTGGAAATCTACGCGATGGCACTGGCGGCCGCGGCCATCGCCCTGGGAATCGGAACTCGGCCCGCCTGCCTGCTGTTTGCCGCCGGGTATGCCCACTTTCTCTTTTCCGAGGCGGCGAACTACAACAATCACTACTACCTGATCATCCTGATCACGTTTCTGCTCGGCCTGACAAGAAGCGACGAAACCCACAGCCTCCGCGCCCATTTTCGAAAGAAGCGCAAGGCGGATGCAGCGCAACCAGCCCCCGTTCCCTTCTGGAACTACGGTATCCTCAGGCTGCAGGTGATCATCGTCTACCTGTATGCCGCCATCGCCAAGATCAGCCACGATTGGCTCCTGGAGGCAGAGCCGGTGAGGTTCTGGCTGGACATGAACGCATCCAGCGGGCGCCCCCTCGCCTCCTTTCTCGGAAGTGTCGTGCCCCCCCACGTGTTTGCCTGGAGCGGCTTCCTCATCGACCTGACCGTCCCCTTTCTCCTCGTCTTTCGCCGCACTCGCCTCCTCGCCTTCGCGATTCTCGTCGCCTTCCACGTGTTCAACAGCCAGCTGTTTCGGATCGGGTATTTTCCTCTTCTCGCCTCCGCTCTCCTGCTGGTCTTCGTGCCTGTTCGCAGTGGGGGCGCGAGCACAATCCTGGATCGACTCGTTCCCTCGCGGCGATTCCTCAAGCCCGCTCCGCTCCATCGCCCCCCCCGGCGCGTCCTGACCACGGTGCTCGTGGTCTTTTTCCTGTTCCAGATCCTGTTTCCCCTTCGGTGGATCCTCCTGCTTCCTCGCGATCCCTCCTGGACCGACTGCGGAAAGAACTTCGCGTGGCGCATGATGCAACGTCACCGTGTCGGCACGCACGAGTTCTATTTCCTGTTTCCCGACGGGTCCACGGAATTGCCACCCGGGGCGCGAATCCCCCTCGCGCCCGTTGCCGCGATTCGCGTCGCCACCAAGCCGCACGAGATCTGGCGCCTGGCACAGGAAACACGCAGACGCCTCGAGAAGCTGGGCTACGACGAGGTGCAGATTTACGTCCACGCCTGCGCTTCCCTGAACGGACGGCCCTATCACCCCGTGATCGACCCCAACGTGGACCTCGGCCGTGCATCGCTACCGTTGTTCGGCGTGCCCGTGTGGATTCCACGTGTACCCTCTCCGGACAATCCACGCACCTACTTCACCCGGTCCGATGACATACGCGAAGAGTGCTACAAGCCACTCCGCACCTGGTTCGACGCCCATCCCGGTCCCGGAGAGCAGTTTCTCGAGAAACCGCATTCCGGCCCCGCCCGCTGAGCGCCCCAGTCAACCTGGGTTAAGCCGAATCTCCCGCCGCCCTTGTCGCGGTCGGCGCCCTGCGCTACGGTTCGCCGCCCCATTCACCATGACCGACGACTCGACGCCCCCTCCTCTCGACGCGCTCTCCCTCCGCCTCGCTGCGGCGAACGCACTCATCCGGCGCCGGCGCACGATCAAGCCGAAGACCTATTCGGAGAAGCCCGTCGAAAGGGAGCATCTCGCCGCCGTGCTCGAGAACGCGAACTGGGCGCCTACCCACGGCATGACCGAGCCGTGGCGATTCGTCGTCTTCACCGAGAGTGGCCGCGAACGCCTGGGTAGCTATTGCCAGGAACTCTACCAGAAGACGACCGATCCAGCCGAGTTTCGCCCCGAAAAATACGACAAGCTCGGCCAGCAACCACTCTGGGCCCCCGTCGTGATCGCCATCGGAATGAAACGTCAGGACAGCGAGAAGATTCCCGAGCTCGAGGAGGTCGAGGCGGTCGCCTGCGCCGTGCAGAACATGCACCTGACGGCTTCGGCGATCGGCCTGGGCGCCTTCTGGTCATCGCCCGGCATCTGCTACACGGATGAAATGCGTTCCTGGCTCGGCCTCGACGATCCGCGCGACCGGTGCCTCGGCTTTTTCTATCTCGGCTGGCCTGCAGGGGACGACTGGCCTGACGGACACCGAACGTCGATCACGGAAAAAGTCACCTGGATCCGGCAATAGGCAGTTGTCTTCCCGAGTCGCTCGTGTATAACTGATTCGAGAAATCAGGATAATTAAGATTTCCTGAACACCTTTTCGCTTTGTCATGAATTCCCTCAGACTCGCTGCCTGTGCCGGTCTCGCCCTCCTCGCACTCACCCTGAGCAGTTGTGCCACGAACTCGGGGGGATCTTCGTCCGGAGGCACAGGAATCAATGACACCGCACGCTACCTGGCAGGACTCCCCGGTGGTGCTCGCAGCGAATTGGCCGTCTCGCGCTCGTCCGCCCAATGGAAGGGGCACGCCTCCCGGATGGACGGACTGTGGTCGACCCACCGGGCGCGCCGTGGTCACCTGCGCGGCTTCCGCTCGAGTCTCGGAGGCCTCGGGGGCGGCACCGTCTTTTATCCGTTCGGAGGACCCGACTATCTTCATGCCAGCGCACTCTTTCCCGGCGCAAACACCTACATCCTGGTCGGCCTCGAGGGCGTCGATCCCCTTCCGGACCTCTCCACCCTCAGCGCGAGCGAGCTGAGCCGTGGTCTGAACGGGATCGCCAACTCTCTCAAGACCGTCACGGGCGCCAGCTATTTCATCACGAAAGATATGCGGGTCGATCTCAACAGCACGCGATTCCGCGGCGCCCTGCCCTTGATCATGGCGATGGCGGCCCGGGAAGGTCAGTCCGTGCGGTCCGTTCGCTCGGTCGGCCTCGACTCGGGTGGCCGTGTCGTCTCGCGCTCGGCCGGAGCCTCCTGCCCGGGATGGCATATACAGGCCGGCGGAAAGAACATCTACTATTTCAAGGAGGACCTGTCGAACGGCGGCCTGGGAGATCGTCGCATCCTGAAGTTCGCGAGCGCACGGGGAGCACCGACGGTGTTCGTCAAGAGTGCGAGCTATCTCATGCATGGCGGAAGTTTCTCCACCATTCGCAACTACATCCTCGAGTCCGGCAAGGGACTCGTCCAGGATCCGTCCGGCGTGCCCTACCGATACATCCGCGATGCCGGATGGGACATCACACTCTACGGCAACTACACGGGTCCGCTTCCCCTGTTCAGCGGCCATCACCAGTCCGACCTGGCTTCGGCCTACCGCAACGGAACGCACCCCGTGAAACCGATCAGCTTCGGACTGGGCTACCTGCGAAATCCCGCGAACGCCTGCATCATCGTGGCGCGCCGTTGATAGACCGATCGCGAATCTCCTCCGCATGAAGCTGGCGCGCCTTCCGTCCGGCGAGCCCGAGATCTTCCATACCCTCCAGGGTGAGGGTCGACACGCGGGCACCCCATCGGTTTTCATCCGCGCCTCCCTCTGCAACCTCTCCTGTGTCTGGTGCGACACCGACTACACCTGGAACTGGGAAGGCACCGATTATCGCCATGAGCGAGACGCGGATCCTCGGTATCGCAAATTCCGGCGCGAGGATCAGATCATCGAGCTGGATCCGTCGGACGTCGCTGACCGGGCAAGCGCTTTCGCGTGTCCCCACTACGTATTGACCGGGGGAGAGCCTCTCATTCAGGAGCGCGAGTGGGTGGAGGTGATGCTCCGGCTGCGCGAACACGACACGAAGGCGCACTT